>WNFE01000477.1_pt1 | contig 40507 bp, 35 predicted proteins | sample 5400451 | NCBI WGS metagenome assembly WNFE01 (sample SAMN13153344, study PRJNA577476) | soil metagenome | isolation source: 200 cm saprolite under Douglas fir tree site 2 hole 2 | place: USA:California | collected 2015-04-18
TGACGGGAGTGCCCACGCCAGCGAGGCCAGCAGCGGCAATAGTTGCTTCCGGTTCCGCTCCAGCTCCACCGGCCAGCGCGACAAATGTCCCCACGATGGAGCAGCGCCTGCGCGCTTTGCACGATCAGGCTGAACAACTCACCAGAGAGTTAGAGAAATTGGAAAAGGAAGCAGGCAAGAAATAGGCACAACCACACAATCGAATACCATTAGGAACCACAGATGCACACAGATTGACACAGATAAGAATGATTGAGAAAAATTCTGAAATGAAATAATTAGCTCATGTGTATTGCGCTCCGTTTCTCCCTATCAGTGTTCATCAGTGTGCATCTGTGGTTCCATCGATTTTTCTTATCTTGGTGCGTGGCCGGAGCACTCGATGACCGGCAGGCTCGGATATTTCGGGAAGGCCGGATCATTGGCCGAGCGCTCGCAGAGGTAGAACATCGAGCCTCGCGCGGATTCAATCCGCCGCGCATATATGCAGTCGGCGCAAAGCCCCACGCGCGACCGCTCCCTCAACATGTTGTTTTCTTGAAACACGCGGCTTAAGGATACTGCACTTTACGCGCCGTGCCGGGTCCGATAGAATGCGGAGCCTTCCATGTTGCGCTTCGTCACAGCGGGTGAGTCTCATGGTCAGGCGCTGATTGCGTGGATCAGCGGCTTGCCTGCTGGTGTGCCCATCGATTTCGAGTTTATCCAGGGGGATCTGCACCGGCGGCAACTGGGTTATGGGCGCGGCGGGCGGCAGAAAATCGAGAAGGACCACGTCGAAGCGCTCTCCGGCATACGGCACGGGCAAACGATTGGCGCGCCGATCGCGCTGCGTCTGGAAAATGAAGACTGGGCGAATTGGGAGAAGGCACTGCCGGTGGAGGACGTTCCGGGCACGGAGGATGCGCGCCGCCCGCTGACTGCGCCGCGTCCCGGCCACGCGGACCTGGCCGGCGCGATGAAATTTAACTTCCACGATGCTCGATATATTTTGGAACGCGCGTCGGCGCGGGAGACCGCGGCGCGCGTGGCCGCGGGCGCGATCGCCAAGCTGCTTCTGCGGCAATTCGATTGCACCGTGCTGAGCCACGTGATCTCCGTGGGTAAAGTGCGTCTCGGGCGCGCCGCCACGTGGAGTGAAATTCAAGCCGTCTGCGCGAATCTCGATTCCCCGCTGCGTTGCGTCGATCCCGCCACGGAAGCGCAGATGAAAGGCGAAGTCGACCTCGTGCACAGGACCGGCAACACGGTGGGAGGCATCTTCGAGGTGGTCGCGCACAACGTCGTCACGGGTCTGGGATCGCACGCGCAATGGGACGAGAAGCTCGATGCGCGGTTAGCGCAGGCGGTGATGTCGATTCAGGCGGTGAAGGGCGTGGAGATCGGCGCGGGCATTACCGCGGCCGTTTCCTACGGTTCCGAAGTGATGGATGAAATCGGCTACGATGCGTCGAGCAAACGGTTCACGCGCGCAACCAACCGGGCGGGCGGCCTCGAAGGCGGCATCACGAACGGCGAAGACGTCGTGGTGCGCGGCTATCTGAAGCCAATCTCCACGCTGCGAAGCCCGCTTAAGACCGCGGACATGGTGACGAAGCAGCCCATTACCGCCGCGTATGAACGCTCCGACGTCTGTGTTGTGCCTGCCGGAGGCGTGGCGGGAGAAGCCATGGTGTCGTTTGTGCTGGCGCAAGCGTTGGTCGAGAAATTCGGAGGAGACTCCTTGATGGAGACTCGCCGAACTTTTGATGCGTATTTGAAGCAACTAGAAGAATTTTGAAACCACAGATAAACACTGATGAACACTGATTCTAACTCTTGTTCCTCCATTGGCATGATTCATGGAACGGGAATCGACGTGCAACAATTCCGATTCATTCCCAGACCTGTTGCTTATCCGTTTTTATCAGTGTTTATCTGTGTTCATCTGTGGTTCCAAAAACCCAAGTGACCTGCTGAGATGACTTACCCGATTACAAAGTTCGGTGTCGCGGTGCTGGAATCCCCGGCAAAGCCGGTGGAGAAATTTGATGAAGAGCTCGCCAAACTGTGCGAGGACATGTTCGAGTCCATGTACGTGGCACAGGGCGTGGGTCTTGCCGCACCGCAAATCGGGCTATCGAAGAAGCTTGCCGTGATCGACGTGAGCGTAGGTAAGAATCCGGAGGCAAAGCTCGTGCTCGCGAATCCCGAGATCATTCACGTCGAAGGGGACCAGCGGGAGGAAGAAGGGTGTCTTTCCTTGCCCGGATTTCGCGGCTCGGTGCTGCGCCCGGCCTACGTGACCGTTCGCGCGCAGAACGTCAAAGGCGAGACGTATGAGATGCGCGGCGAAGGCTTGCTCGCGCGCGCTTTCTGTCACGAGATCGATCACCTGAACGGCATCCTTTTTATCCAGCACCTCAGCATGCTCAAGAGGGACTTGATCAAACGCCGCATCCGCAAATTGCGGAAGACCGGCGAGTGGTAGCCTGTAGCGCGCGGGTGTCCGCCATGCGCATCGTCTTTTGTGGCACGCCGGAATTCGCCGTACCCTCGCTCCGGCGTCTTGCCGCTGAACCCGGCATTTCCGTCGAAGCCGTCATCACGCAACCGGACCGTCCGCGAGGCCGTGGGCAGCAGGTCAGTGACTCTCCGGTCAAAGAAGCAGCGCTCGCCGCCAACCTGCACGTGTTTCAGCCCGAAACGATCAAGTCGGACTCAGCGCAGGAGTTCTTGAAACGTGTCGCTCCCGACGTGGTGGTGATCATTGCGTACGGACAAATCATTCCCGGACGGCTTCTGACGCTTCCCCGCCTCGGCTGGATTAACTTGCACGCGTCGCTGCTGCCGCGCTACCGCGGCGCCGCGCCGATCCATTGGGCCATCGCCAACGGTGAAACAACCACGGGACTCACCACGATGCAAATCGACGCCGGGATGGATACAGGCCCGACGCTGCTGCAACACGAGCTGGAAGTCGGCGAGGACGAAACTTCTCCAGAGCTGGACGCGCGGATGAGTGAAATTGGCGCGGGCCTTATCGTGAATTCTCTAGTGCGGCTTGACCGCGGAGAGATTTCACCTCAGCCTCAAGACAATGAAAAGGCCTCCTACGCTCCCATTCTAAAAAGAGAAGACGGTAAGATCGAATGGACACGCACCGCGCAACAGATTTACAACCGCATGCGCGGTTTCGCCCCATGGCCTGGGGCGTACACTACGTTCCGCGGACAGACGTGCCACCTGTGGGGACGCCCCGGAAGAGGCGTTGCCGCCGAGGGTCGAATCACGGCCGGCGAAATCGTTCCTTCGACGAAAGACGTGTATGTGGTGTGCGGTGAAGGGACCTGCTTGCGGCTGGAATCCGTGCAACTCGAGGGGCGCAAGCGAATCTCCGCTCCGGAATTCGCCAACGGTGCGCGCTTCGCGCCTAGCGAACGGTTTGTTTAGGGTTGAATCGCTTTCAGTTCAGTTCCCGCTCGTGCTTGCGGCCGTCCATCAATGATTTCAGCGCACCCGAGCCTTTCAAAGAGCCGCGCAGGTTCTTGATGTGCCGGGGCGTTATGGGTTTCAGCACGATCGCGTCTCCCTCCTGGTACACCAACGCGCGCGTGCCTTCCCGGATGCCAAACTCCTCGCGGAGCCAGCGGGGAATCGCCACCTGTCCGTTTACATTGAAGCGGATCGTGTTCGTCTTTGATGTTGTCTTCATTGGATAGAATCATGCCACACCTGTGTCACGTGTTCCCTTCCTCGGCATACTGTGGTTCCATGTTTGCGTATGCCAATTTCGCAAGCACGAACGATTGCATTTGATGTTCTGCGGCGCGTGGAAACACAAAACGCGTTTGCGGACGAAGTGCTGCGCGCCGAGCTTGGCTCGAACCTCCGCACCGAAGACGCGGGACTGGCGACTGAATTGACGCTGGGTGTTCTTCGCTGGCAACGGCTGCTTGATTTTCTCACCGACCGCAACCTGACGAAGGCGGCGAAGACCCTGGACGTTGAGGTTCGCATCGCACTACGTTTGGGCATCTACCAACTCTGGTTTTTGGAGCGCGTGCCGGCTCATGCCGCGGTCCACGAATCCGTCGAACTTGTTAAGCGTGCGCGCAAGCGGTCCGCGGCTTCCCTGGTGAACGCGGTGCTCCGGAAAATGGCGAAGGAAGCGCCCCGACTGGTGCTGTCACGCGCCGCCGTTGCTTCATTTCTGCCAAAAAATATTCCGCTTGCGGAAGAGCTGGGAATTCTCGACTCCCATCCCACTTGGCTCGTCGAACGGTGGCTGCACGCCTTTGGCGAAGACGGGACCCGGCGACTGTTCGAAGCGAACAACCGCGTTCCGGCCGTTTCCTGTTCCGTGCTCGATGCGCAGCGCCGCGACGATGCTTTGACGTCACTCAAGAAAGCTGGGTGCGTGATCGAACCTGGACTCTTGCTGCAGGACGCCTGGAAATTGCAGGGTGGAAATCCGGCCGCGAGCAAAGCCGTGCAGCGAGGTTGGGTCGCGATTCAAGATGAAGCTTCGCAAGCCGTGGCGCATTTATTGGCCGTCGAGGACGGAAACACAGTTCTCGATCTATGCGCCGCGCCGGGAGGTAAAACAATCCTGCTTGCGCGCGCAGCCGGTTCGCAAGGACGCGTGACCGCCGCGGACCTGCACGCGCATCGCGTGCGCGGGATGGCGGAGCGATTCGAAACTGCGGGCGTTCGAAACGTTGATTGCGTTGTGCTCGATGGCACACAGCCGCTCCCGTTCGAACGCCGGTTCGACCGCATTCTGGTCGACGCGCCGTGCTCCGGAACCGGAACGCTTGCGCGACACCCGGAAATTCGCTGGCATCTTCGTGGCGACGATCTTACGGACTTGCACGCGCGGCAAGTGCGCCTGCTAAAGAATGCGCTCGCGAATCTTGCGCCACACGGAAGGTTGATCTATTCGACGTGCTCGCTCGAGCCGGAAGAAAACGAGCTCGTCGTGAGCGAAGCGCTTGGCAGCACGCCAGACGCATTCCGGGTCGTCACGCTGCGAAACGCGCTCCAGCGGATTCTTCGAGAGGACATTGCGATCGAAAGCCTTATCTGCGCAGAGGGATTTTTCAGGACCTGGCCTCCCACGCACGGAACCGACGGATTCTTCGCGGCGGCAATCGAGCGAACTACCGAAAAGATTTAACACAGAGAGCACAGAGAGCACAGAGAAAAACCATGAGAAAAGCACAAAACGATGCATTTCCTGAATACATTTTCTCTTCTTAATCTCTGTGCCCTCTGTGGCCTCTGTGTTGAAGCTCTTGAGCTTTGCTGCGGACTGGAAGCGGGCGACAGTGCGTGTTAAATTGAACGCTACGTGACAATGACTTTCCGTGAGCGAATTGAATGGCTGCTGCGCATGTGCCTGCTGGTGTTCGTCCTGGCGGCGACGGCGTTCCTCAGCGCGGTGATGGCGATGCGTTTCGCGATTCAAGGCCGCGAAGTCGATATGCCTAACCTGGTGGGTAAGACGTCGGCCGATGTCCAGGCGCTCCTGCGTGCGCGTGGATTGCAGCTGAAGGTCGCCGACCGGATTTACAGCGATCTCCCCGCAAACACCGTCGTGCGGCAGAGTCCCCCGGCGGGGGAACACATGAAAGTTTCCCAGGACGCGCATGTAGTTCTCAGCCTGGGCCCGCAAAACGTGACGATTCCCGAACTGGCGGGTGGAAGTTTGCGTGTCGCGCGGATTCAACTCCTGGAGGCGGGTCTGCAATTGGGCGAAGTCACAACCCTGGCTGTGGCAAACCTCCCCGCGGACACGGTCGTGCAACAGAATCCGCTGTCGGGGACGCGCGCCGCGAGTCTCCGCGTGAATTTGCTGGTAGCTCAGGGCGATTCGCAGGCGGCCTACGTCATGCCCTGGCTGGTGGGCATGCAGTTGCCGGACGCGGAGCGGCAAATTTCCTCCGGTGGATTGAAGATTGCGAAGACGACTTTCGCCCCCTCCCCGGAATGGCCAAAAGGAACCATCATCGAGCAAATCCCCGACCTCGGCGCCAAGGTGACGCGCGACACTTCCATTGAACTTGTTATCGCGCAGTAGCGAGCTCGATCAAAAGCCCCCGACTTCAGTGATGGGTCACGTGTTTTGGTAGGACAGACACTCTTGTCTGTCCGGTGCGATTTCTTTACAACTTGAGTGCACAGGCAGCCCCTCGCAGGGGCTCGGGATAAAGAGTGCCGGTCCTACACCAAGCGCGATTCTGGTAAGATACGAGCGGAGAAACTGTGCCTCACCTGGTCGAAATTGCCCCTTCGATTCTTGCCGCGGACTTCGCATCCCTGGGTGAAGGAATTCGCGCCGTCGAACGGGGCGGCGCTACGCTGCTGCATGTCGATGTGATGGATGGACACTTTGTGCCGAACATTTCGATCGGAGTGCCCGTCGTGGCATCTCTTCGCAAGGCAACCCGCCTGCCCCTGGACGTGCATCTGATGATTGAGAATCCCGAGCAGTACATTCCGATGTTCGCGGAAGCAGGCGCCGACATGATTTCCGTTCACCAGGAAGCCACACCGCATCTGGATCGCGCTCTGGCCATGATTCGCGAACACGGCTGCCAACCGGGCGCCGTGATCAATCCCGCGACTCCCGTATCGATGCTTTCCGAAGTTCTTGGGGGCGTGGATCACGTATTGGTGATGTCGGTCAATCCGGGCTTCGGCGGGCAGAAATTTATTCGCGGTACACTTGAGAAAATTCGCCAGCTAAAACTAACTCGAGAGAGATATAATCTGTCGTTCCGTATCGAGGTGGATGGGGGCGTGGGACCCGAAAATGTGGCGGATCTGGTCCGAGCCGGAGCTGAAATTCTGGTCGCAGGAACCTCCATCTTTCACACCGCGGATCCCGCCGAGGCGGTTCGAGAAATGAAGCAAATGGCGGGCGGGGCGCTGGCACAAAGGGCTTAGGGTGCGGGCTCCGTTTGTTTACCCTGAATCCAGAAGGGGAACCCGCCGGGACGAGGAAAAATTTGTGAAATACGGCCGCACATTGTGGATCGCAGCACTCACGGCTACGCTGTTAGCTGGATGCTTGGGCAAGAAAAAGACCGCGCCAATTGCCGGCACTTCGGCAGAACCCGACAAGGTCCTATTTGCCAAGGCGACGGAAGACATCAAGCATGGACGGTACACCGTGGGCCGTTTGGGCCTGCAAACCCTGATCAATACTTACCCCGACAGCGAATATCTGGCCAAGGCGAAACTGGGCATCGGAGACTCGTATTACAAAGAAGGCGGAATGGCTGGGCTGAAGCAGTCGATCGTCGAGTATAAGGACTTCATCACATTCTTCCCTTTCCTTGACGAAGCAGCCTACGCGCAGATGCAGATCGCCATGGGGCATTACCGCCAGATGGAAAAGCCGGACCGGGATCATGCCGAAGTGGTGCAAGCCGAGGCCGAATTCCAAACTTTCCTGGAAAAATACCCAAATAGCCCGCTGGTCCCGCAAGCGGAACAACGTCTTCGGGAAACGCAGGAGGTTATAGCGGAAGGCAACTTCCGCGTCGCCAGTTTCTATTACATACGTAACGCGTACAAGGCAGCCGGCGCGCGATTGCTCGAGCTAACCAACCGGTATCCACTCTACAGCCAGGCTGACCAAGCCAACTGGATGCTTGCGCAGATTTACGAAAAGACGGAACACAACGAGATGGCGGCCCAATATTATGCCAAGATCGTGAAAGAGTACCCCCTTTCAAAGACGGCAGGCGACGCAAAAGCCAGACTCACCAAGTTTGGTGTGCCGGTTCCACAACCCGACCCAATTGCGGTCGCGCGGATGCAAAAGGAAGAGGAGGCCGCCCGCAACCGCCCTGGCTTTATGCGGCGATCATTGAGCGTGCTCAAAAATGGGCCTGACGTGTCGGCATCCGCTCACGGTGGCCCGCCCACGATGACTCCTGCCAGCGAAACGGGCGATGAAACTCTCAGCTTTGGTGGGCCGCCGACGCTTGGCATTACCGGCGGGGCTGGAACGGGTAGCTCTGCGACAGTCGAAACTGTAACGCCCGGGACCGGTTCGGTCGCAGCGCGGCCGACCGCCAATTCGGCGGACTCCGCGCAGTCTCCGTCGGACAGCAATGCGAATCCGCCTGCCGATGCCGGCGCGGCCGATCCGAATGCGGCGCAACCCGCCGATACCACGACGCCCGCGAAACCAGCCGATAAGAGCCAGGAATCCACCAGCAAGAAAAAGAAGGGCATCCACAAGATTATTCCCTTCTAAAGCTGTCTTCCCTGTACGCTTGGACACGTTGGCTCATTCAGACACAATCTCGCCCAGGCTTATTGACTCACCCAGATCAAGGTGTTACCTATAGCAACAGGGAATTTTGTGTTCCAATCGTGTTGTGTGAACGGGTGTACCTCGGGAGACCGGAGGACGGCGCGTGGCAAAGATCCTGGTAGCCGACGATAACAGCAACGTTCAGAAGACCACGGCCCTGGCTTTGGCGGATCTGGGTGTGGAAGTGATTTCCGTGAATAACGGCGAAGCTGCCGTGCGCAAGCTAGGGGAGGTCTCACCCGACTTGGTGTTGGCCGACATTTTCATGCCGGTGCGGAACGGTTATGAAGTCTGCGAATACGTAAAGAAAGACTCTCGATTCGCGCACGTCCCGGTGGTATTGCTGGTGGGCGCTTTTGATCCGCTTGATGAGCGCGAAGCGCAAAGGGTCGGCGCCGATGGAATTCTGAAAAAGCCTTTTGTCCCTCCGGATCCGCTGATTGCGATGGTCAAGACACTGCTCGACCGCTCCCTGGGTCAGCGATTGGCCGCCGTGCCCGTCTCCAAGGTTCCTGTAGCTGCGGAAGTGAAGGCAGGAAATGCGGCGATCGCGGAGGTGCATGTTCCTCGCCCTCCAATGCCGGAAGAACTTTCTCCTGAAGAATTCCGGGCTCCGGCCGGGCGGGTGTCTTTCGGCGAGGGGGTCCGTCCCGTCGCGTTTGGCCAACTACTGGAAACTCCCGCGCGGGCAACCGCCTCATCGGACACTGATGTTATCGAACCGGTAGACAATGAACAGATCTTGACCAGCTCGCGCGACGCGACTCTGGGTGAGCCGGTGTTCTGGCGGAATGATTCGCCTGAGGTAGACCCTGAGGCAGAACCCCCCGCGGACAGCCAAGACGATCCCTCAGTTCGTAAGTGGGGCCTGGATGAAGACTCGCTGCCTAGGCGGGAAGATGCCGCCCTGCTACGGCCAGTCGAACCGGTCGAATCGGTCGAACCCCTCGAACTTGTTCATGAAGAACAGGAAGAAGCATCGCCATCACTCGCGAGTTCTGAACCTGTCATACTGGACCCGGCAGCGCAATCTCCACTCACGGTTGAGTCCGGCAAGCCACCAGAACTTGCTGCGAATCCATTAGAATGGCTGGCAACCGCGCCGGCCCGGCTCTCAGACGCCATCCCAGAAACAACTCCCAGATGGGACGAACCGATTGCTGATGCTTCCAAAACGATAGATGCAGTCGAGCCTTTCAAGCTTTCCGAAACCGCGGTGGACCCGAATGCGCCGGGCGTTCACGAGGCCACTTCTAAAATCAAGCCACCAACTCCACAGGCCCCCGAGGATACCGCCCGGTCAGTCCCCATAAACATGTGGGCCGAAATAACTGACAGCTTGAAAGAGAGTGCAAGCGAGATTGTTACGCAGCATGCGGCTTCGATCTCCGTGCCTGCTGCCCAGGTTGCCAAGCCGGCACAGGTAATCTCGCATCCTGCTGCGGTCAATCCTCTACGTTCCCCCAACCCGGCCGGATCAGTCAACCCAGCCGCATCCCTTAGCCCGGCGGCGTCAACCAAACCATCAGAATCCCCCGCGCCAGACCCCGCCCTGGTCGAGGCAGTTGTGCAACGAATCCTCGATAAGATGCGTCCCCAAGTCGTTGACATCATTACCAAGGAATTTCTGCGCCCCGTCGTTCAAGCTCTCGTCTATAGAGAAATTGAGAAGCATTAGAATCGTCAGTTTCGACCCACCCTGCATCTAATCCGTAAACCCTTTCGTTGCTGCCCTTCGAACGGCGGAATTGACCGCCCGCGCCGGCGTCCGTATAGTAAGCCTCCAGAGCCGAAAGACGGGGAACATGCCGAGAGAGATTCCGAAAGCATACGAGCCGCAACAGATTGAGCAGCGCTGGGCGAAGCGCTGGGCGGAGGAAAAGCTCTTCCGCGCCGACGTGAATGCGCCGGGGCCGGTATTTTCTATCGTCATCCCGCCACCCAATGTGACCGGATCCTTGCACATCGGGCACATGCTCGACCACACGGAGATCGATATCCTGACACGTTGGCGGCGAATGCAGGGGTATAACACTCTGTATCTCCCAGGCACCGATCACGCGGGAATTTCCACTCAGCGTGTCGTCGTCCGCCAGCTTGCGGCGCAAGGAATCAGCTACCGCGACCTGGGCCGCGAAGCGTTCGAACGCAAGGTCTGGGAGTGGAAGGAAGAATCCGGCGGCACGATTACCCGGCAGATGCTCCAACTCGGTGAGAGCTGCGACTGGACTCGCGAACGTTTCACGCTTTCGCCGGAGCTGTCGCGCGCCGTCACGGAAGTCTTCGTCCGACTGTACGAGGACGGGCTGATTTACCGTGGTCACTACATCGTCAATTGGTGCCCGCAATGCCGCACGGCGATCAGCGACCTGGAAACAGTTCACGAAGAGCGGCAAGGCCACCTCTGGCACATTCGCTATCCGATCGTGGGAACAAACGAATTTGTTGTCGTGGCAACCACGCGGCCCGAGACAATGCTAGGCGATACTGCTGTGGCCGTTCATCCGAGCGACCCGCGCTATCAACACCTGATCGGCAAAATGGTTCTTCTTCCGTTGATGAACCGCGAGATTCCGATCGTAGATGATTTTGTCGTGGACCGGGAGTTCGGCACAGGCGCCGTCAAAGTCACGCCGGCGCACGACCCGAACGATTTTGAAATCGGGCGCCGGCACAACCTGCCGGAAATCGACGTCATGACCGATGACGCGAAGATGAGCGCCGCGGCCGGACAATATGCGGGACTCGACCGATTCGAGGCGAGAAAAAGAATTGTCGCGGACTTGGAGGCAGCTGGCCTACTCGAGAAGGTCACGGATCACACGCACGCGGTCGGGACATGCGATCGCTGCGGCACCATCATCGAGCCGCGCGCCTCAACGCAATGGTTCGTGAAAATGAAGCCGCTGGCCGAGCCCGCCATCGCTGCCGTGGAGCGCGGCGACGTTGAACTCATGCCGGACAATCGGCGCACCGAATATTTCGAGTGGATGCGCAACATCCGCGATTGGTGCATTTCCCGGCAACTTTGGTGGGGACACCGGATTCCGGCATGGCATTGCGGTGATTGTAAAGAGGTCATCGTCGCGCGCCAGGCTCCGGCAAAATGCGCGAAGTGCGGCTCGGCCAAGCTGACGCAAGACCCGGACGTGCTCGAGACATGGTTCAGTTCCGCGCTGTGGCCCTTCTCGACGATGGGCTGGCCTGAAGACACGCCGGATTTCCGGAAATACTATCCGACGAGCCTGCTCGTTACGGCTTACGACATTCTTTTCTTCTGGGTCGCGCGCATGATTATGATGGGGCTGAAGTTTACCGGCCAGGTTCCGTTCCGGCAGGTCTGGATGCATTCGATTGTGCGCAACGCCGAAGGCCAGAAAATGTCGAAGTCGAAAGGCACAGGCATCGATCCCGTCGAGCTGAATGAGAAATTCGGGACCGATGCGATGCGTTTCACGCTAGCGAGCATGGCTGCGCCTGGGACCGACATCGTCCTGACCGAGGAACGCATCCTGAGCTATCGTGCGTTTGCGAACAAGATATGGAACGCCGCAAGATTCGTTTTTCTTAATCTGGACAAGTACGAAGCCGCAGGTGGAGCGACGCTCGAAGTCCTGGCATCTCCGGAAGTGCGTGCGTCCGCGCCTTTTGCAGTGAAAGGGGAGGTCGCGCTAGTGGACCGATGGATTTTCTCGCGCCTGGCCCGCGCTACCGCGCAAGTGAATGACGCTCTGGAACACTTCCGTTTTCACGAAGCTGCGCACGTCGTGTATCACTTTTTCTGGGGCGATTTTTGCGACTGGTATATCGAATGGGTGAAGCCCGAACTTAATTCGGCAGACCGTGAGAACGCGCAAGCGACATGGAAGAATTTGTTCGCCGCATTCGAGAGCGCGCTGCGGCTGCTCCATCCCTTCATGCCGTTTCTGACCGAGGAATTGTGGCACCAGTTGCCGCAGCGAAACGGCGCGCGCTCGATTGCGCTGGACCACTTCCCCAAAGCGCATCCCGAATGGATGGATTCAGTTTCGGAAGAAAGAATTTCCTTGGTGCAAGACCTTATTACGGCGGCTCGCAATATTCGCGCGGAATTGAAGATCGATCCTAAAGTTAGAATTGGGGCGCGCCTCTCCACGAGCCCTCAGGCATGGGAAATTGTGATCGCTCCTAACATCGATACCATCAATAGATTAGCAGTTCTTTCTACTCTCAAATTGCAGCCGCATGAAGAATTGCCATTCGATGCATCAAAGGGCTCGACGCGTACTACGCGGGATTTTGATTTGTTCATTCCATACGACGCTGCGTTCGATATGAAAGCCGAGGTCGCTCGTCTAAGGAAGGATCGCGAGCGTCTTTCGAGGGACATCGAGTCGAAACAACTACGTCTGGAAGACCAGGCGTTTCGCAGCCGCGCGCCAGAGCACATTGTACAGGGGCTCGAAACGACGCTCGCCGAGCGGCGGACGGAATTCGACAAAGTGAGCGAGCGTCTTACGCAGCTCGAACAGAATCTCGGCGGCGCGGCATCGTTGTAGGGGCACGGCAATGCCGTGCCCCTACAGCCGGCACGGACTAGGCGCATACACGGACCTGGTCCGGCCCGCGAAGTTTTCCCGAATCATCATGGCGCAGACAAATCCGACCGGGACGACTGACCGCCGCATCGACGCGCTGCTGGCGCTGCTTTCCGACAACGCCATGATCGTGATCAGCGGAACGAAGATCGCTCGCGAAATTGGCGTAACCCGCTCGACCGTTTGGAATTGGATCGAAAAGCTTCGCGGCTTGGGCGTTCACGTGAAAGGACATCCGCGCAGCGGATACCAGATCGAGAAGGTGCCGGACGTGATTGTGCCGGGGCTCCTCCGGAAGCGGCTGCCTCAGGGCGCAATCGGAAAGCGCATCCATCATTTTTTCAAAACGGATTCCACCAACTCGGTGGCCATGCGGCTGGGGGAACAGGGGGAACCCCATGGAACCCTGGTGATCGCCGAAGAACAGACGGCAGGGCGCGGCCGGGGCGGGCACGCCTGGCATTCGGAAAAAACAAATGGCATCTATATGACCGTGCTCCTGCGGCCTCCTATTCCGCCCCAGCATGCGCCGCTAATCACGATGGTCGCGGGCCTTGCCGTACGGGACGCCATCCTGGAACAGACCGGCGTTGCGCCCGACCTCCGCTGGCCGAATGACCTGCTCTTCGGACGCAAGAAATTCTGCGGGATTTTGACCGAAATGAATGCGGAGCAGGACCGAATCCATTTCGTGGCCATAGGGATAGGAATCAACGTAAACCACGCGCAAGTTCCGGAGGAATTGGCGGCGATTGCGACGTCCTTGCGGATCGAGACCGGCCGAATCCATTCCCGTGTGGAGATCGTCGCGCGGTTGCTGCGGCACCTCGACTCCTACTACAATCGGTTTGTGAATGAAGGCGCGGAATCGATAGTTGCGCGATTTTCGGAGGTCTCCAGCTACGCGCGCGGAAAGCGCGTGAGGATCGCGACAATGACGGGGACTTACACGGGCACCACCGATGGTCTCGACCCTGTAGGCCTTCTGCGCGTAAGGCGCGATGATGGACGCACGTTGTCGGTAATTTCCGGCACGCTCACCGAGGCGGATTAATGCTGCTGACGCTGGACGTCGGGAATACGAATACGGTGCTGGGACTGTTCCGGGACTCCGAACTGGTGGCGCACTGGCGGCTTACGACGGCGCGCGACCAGACCGTCGATGAATACGGCATTCTTACGCGTGAGCTCTTTACTTTGGCGGAAATTGACCCGGCTTCCGTAACCGGCGTGATCATCAGTTCGGTAGTACCGCCGCTCAATCCCACGCTCGAAGAAATGTCGGAGCGGTATTTCCACGTGAAGGCGCTCTTCGTCGAACCAGGAGTGAAAACTGGGATGCCTGTGTTGTATGAAAATCCGCAGGAAGTTGGCGCCGATCGCATTGTGAACAGCGTGGCCGCGTTTTCGAAGTACGGCGGGCCGTGCATCGTGGTGGATTTTGGCACAGCGATCAATTTCGACGTCATTTCCGCGCGAGGCGAATACATGGGCGGCGTCCTCGCTCCCGGCATCGGAATTTCGGCCGAGGCGCTTTTCTCCCGCGCGGCGCGACTGTTCCGCGTTGAAATCAAGGACCCGGGCAAAATAATCGGCACGAACACGATGCAATCGCTGCAGTCCGGGCTCTATTACGGGTACGCGGACATGGTGGACGGCATCGTCGAACGCATCAAACGTGTAATCGGCGAAAAGGCGCGCGTGATTGCGACAGGAGGACAAGCGCCTCTGATCGCGCGTGCGTCGCGGCACATTGAAGTCATTGACGAATTTCTTACTCTGGAAGGCCTGCGCATCGTCTGGGAGCGAAGCCACGCGGCGAAGCGCACCTCCGCGGCCAACACCGATGCGGCGTCTTCGCAGGTTTCTGCGACGGCAGCTCGGAAGCCGCGACCTTGAATGCCTCCGAAGCGATGGCCGAGTTCAATTACTTCAACTACTTCACCGAGATCGAAGAATATTTCTGGCAGAAGCGCGGGGCGCGCCTCCTGGTTTCTCCCTTGGACTGGGCCATCGTTGAAACCTGGCAGAAGGCAGGCATCCCATTGTCCGCCGTGCTCAAGGGAATTGACCGTGCGTTCGAAAACTACGCGCGTTCGCGCCGAGCGGCCGGTGGCCGACAGCTCAAGAGCCTCGCCTATTGTGTGGACGCGGTGCTGGACGCGGCGGAGGAAGAGAAAGAAACGACGGCGGGCGCTGGACCAAGCACTTCAGGGAAACAAGCCACCGCAGAATCTTTTTCGCGAGAGGTGCTCCATTCATTTTTCAGCCGGAATATGGAGCGGCTAGCTGCCGCGGTCTCGACACTACGCACAACGCAGCCGGACCTGGCCACCCGCGTGGAAGAAACCCGCCTGCGCCTTGACGAGATGTTGCCGCTGATCGACGCGCCGGGCGCGCAGGACCTTGAGGACCTCGAGCGGCGCCTCACGGTTGCCGAAGAAAAGCTCGCGGCTGCGCTGACCGCGAACACGCCCGAGGAGTTTCTGGTCGAAGTGCGCCGAGAGATGGATCATCAGCTCGCGCCTTACCGGCGAAAGATGACCGCCGCGCAGCTCTCGCAACTCGAACGGCAATACATGCAGAAGCGGCTCTGGGAGCGATATAATCTTCCCCGCCTGAGCCTGTTCTACCTGACCTGAGGCCCCCGGCCGAAGATCGCGCGTCCCGCACCGGAAAGCGACTCCAAATGGAAGTCCGAATTGAAAAGCTCGTGTATGGCGGTGACGGACTGGCGCACCATGAAGGCCAGACGGTGTTCGTGCCTTTGGTCCTTCCCGGCGAACTCGTGAGCATCGAATCGGCCGCGCGCAAGAAGAAATTTGTCCGCGGGCGGCTCGAACACGTCGTGGAAGCGTCACCGGAGCGTGTGGCGGCCCCATGCCCGCACTTTGGACGCTGCGGTGGCTGCCAGTATCAGCACATTCCGTACGACGCGCAGATCCGTTACAAGTCCGATATCCTTCGCGAAACCCTCGGCCGTATTGGCCGCGTAAAATGGGACGGACCGGTCGGAACGCATGCTTCTCCGCCCTTCGGGTACCGCAATCGCACGCAGTGGAAGGTTCGAACGGTGCAAGACGGCGATGCAGAGATGCCCGGCATCGGCTACTTTGAAGCCGGGAGCACGCGCCTGTGCGCCGTGGATGAATGCGCGATACTCTCACCCCGCCTCGCTGAAACATTCACGAAACTGCGCGCGCTGTTAGCCTTCGGCAAAGCTCTTTCCGCGATCGATGAGATTGAGGCTTTTGCGGACGCGGCAGACGAGAAGATTCTGCTGAACCTTTCCTCCGAACAGCTGACCGATTCGGCAGAAGCGGTCGCATCGGCCTTGCGAGCTGCACTGCCGAGTGTCGAGTCGATTCTGGTGCAGGATCGCCGCGCTGATAAATTCGAATTATTCGGACCGGGCTACCTGTCGTACTCGGCGGGCGGGGCCGATTTCCGCGTCGGTCATCTTTCATTTTTCCAGGTCAACAGGTTTTTGATCGATGCGCTGGTCGAGGCCGTGATCGGCGACAGCCGAGGACGGCTGGCGTTGGACTTGTTCGCGGGAGTCGGCCTTTTTACCGTCGCGCTCACCAAACGATTCGAACGCGTCATTGGAGTTGAATCCAATCTTGCCGCGGCCAAGGATTTGGAAGTCAATCTTCAGTCGAGCGGCGGGGTTTCTCCCTCGCATCGTCATGCAACAGCGGAAGCGTTTCTTTCACATTGGCAGGAACGGCCTGATTTGGCCGTCCTGGACCCCCCGCGAGCGGGCGTCGAGCCCGAGACGCTGGCACGTCTCAAGAAACTTGCGCCCTGGCGAATCAACTACCTTTCCTGCGATCCAGCCACTTTGGCGCGCGATCTCGGAGCGTTGGTTGGCGGCCAGGAGAATCCTGGACCGTACGAGATCAGGGATATTAATTTGTTTGACATTTTCCCACAAACCTATCATATGGAGGCATTGGTGCGGCTGAAACGGCGCACATGAAACTACCTTCACTCTGGCCCGTCGCCTGTTTTGCGGGAGGAATTCTCCTCTCCGGCAAACTAGCAGCACATCTGTATCTGACCCCTCGGCTGTTTCTTCTGGCCGCGGCTTCCCTGCTGCTCTCCGGATTTGTCCTGGTCTACAAGAACTGGCTTCTCCCTGCAGGAATTGCGGCTACAGTGGCGTGGCTGTGCCTCGGGTACGCCGCCGCGGGTCTCGAACGAATTTCGGTTCCTGCAAATCTGGCAAGCTCGCTGCTGGAAACCGGGAAATTGGATTCGAGCGCGGCCCTGCGCTGGCGCGGGCGTTTGCGCGCGGACCCTTTGGCGCTCCCCTGGGGAACGCGATACGAGATCAATCTTGACGAAGTCGAATCCGCGGCCGGCATTGCGCCAGTCAGTGGGGGGCTACGTGTCACGTCGTATTCGGAGGAGGCGAGTGCGGCGGCTTCTCCGCGAGCTCGCGCGGGAGATCGCGTCGAAGTCCTTGCTCGCGCGCTTCCGGTGCGCAATTTCGGCAATCCCGGCAGCTTCGACGAGCGCGGTACTCTCGCCCTTCAGGGCATTCATTTGCAAGGCACGCTCCGCAACGATCAGCTTCTGACGGTTCTCGAGCATCCGCGGTTGACACTTTCCGAACGGCTGGCGCGCGCTCGCGCGCACCTTCTGCGTTCCCTTAACAGCCTTTTCGTTTCGCGTCCCGACGAGGCGGCGCTGGCGCGCGCGATGCTGCTGGGCGATCGCAGCTTCGTCGAACACGATCGCGTCGTCGAATTCCAGCAAACAGGCGTGTACCACGTCCTGGTTCTTGCGGGACTCCACGTCGGCGCCCTGACGTCTTTTTTCATATGGGCCGGGCGCCGCCTGCATCTCGCACTCATTTCCAGGACGCTGCTCACGCTGTTCGTCCTCGCGGCTTATGTTGGCATCGTCGAGGATCGCCCCCCGATTCTCCGCGCTGCTTTGATGGCGGCGTTGTATCTGTCCGCGCGCTTGCTGTATCGGCGCATGGACCTGCTCAACGTCGCAGCGCTATCGGCGCTTGGCATTCTTGCCGTGCGTCCGTCGGGAATCACGGATGCCAGTTTCCTCCTCTCCTTCTCGGCCGTGGGCATCATCGGAGCGCTTGCCGTTCCCTGGATTGCGCACACGAGCGAGCCTTATCTTCAAGGTCTCGAGCATTTGACGGACATCAGCCGCGACGTTTCGCACATCCCGCGCGTGATTCAACTCCGAATCGACCTGCGAGCCGCGTCCGCATGGGCTGCGGCGCGGCTCCCAACCCGCGCAGCGCACCTCGGACAGCGCCTGCTTGTTGTGCCTCTTCGCACCGGGCTATATCTTTGGGAACTCATAGTCATTTCCGCCATCCTTCAGCTCGGCATGCTTGCTCCGCTCGCCTACTACTTTCACCGCGTGACTCTTGCAGGGCCTCTTGCGAATATTCCCGCCCTTCTGCTGACAGGCTTGATTGTTCCCCTTGGACTCTTCACACTCGCAGCATCAATCGTGTCGCACGCTCTCGCGTTGTGGCTCGCAAAGGTTCTGGGAATTTTTCTCGCGATGCTCGATGCATCCGTAAGCTGGTTCGCAGGGTGGCGTGGCACGAGCTATCGAATACCTGGTCCGCCTCTGATCCTGATCGCGGCGTTTGCTGTGATCGTGGTGGTCCTTTCTGCCGCGATCCGGTCGCGCCGTCCGACCTGGCAATGGGTTGCAACGATCATTCTCCTGGCGACCGCTGCGCTCATCGCCACGCATCCATTTGCTCCGAATCTCAACGCCAAAAACCTGGAGGTGACTGTCTTGGATGTCGGCCAGGGTGACAGCCTCTTCGTGACGTTCCCGGGCGGCCGAACGATGCTGGTTGATGCTGGCGGCGCTCTTGGAAGCTTTCATGCGGGCGGGATGCGCTCCGGCCTCGATATCGGAGAAGACGTGGTTTCACCGTACTTGTGGTCGCGCGGCCTGAAACAGATTGAAGTTGTCGCGCTTACGCACGCCCATCAGGATCATATCGGAGGGCTTCCGGCAGTTCTCGAAAACTTTCGGGTGCAGGAACTTTGGGTTGGCAGAGATATCGAGACCGCCATCTTTCAACAGGTTCTGGCGATCGCTCGACAGCGCGGCGTTCGTGTGATCCACATGAAAGAGGGGGATTCCTTTGACCGAGGAACCGTCTCCGGAAACATCCTGTGGCCGGAAGACCTCGCCGAGAATCAGACGGCGAAGAACGACGATTCACTCGTCATGCGGTTAACGGATGGCTCCCAATCGATACTATTACCCGGGGACATTGAGCGGCCCTCGGAGCGGAGAATCCTTGCGGAGAATGAAGCGGTAGGCGCCAATTTCCTGAAGGTGGCCCACCACGGCAGCAAGACTTCCACGATCGAGCCTTTTCTATCGAGTTCGCATCCGGCGTTCGCGGCAATTTCGGCGGGAAGAGACAACAGCTTTGGGCATCCCTCTCCGGAAGTAGTAGAGAGGCTGCAAGCGGCAGGAGTGCGCGTGTATCGCACCGACCGCGACGGGGCCATCACTGCAACGACGGACGGCCAATCGCTGACCGTGAGTACATTTCTTCACGCAAGCCCGTAGCGCAGCGACGCAATCACCGCGGCCACAGCATCAGAAGCCAAAGGATCGCCAGCGCCACCGCCAGTCCGATGGCCGCCTCGTATTCGCGGTTCTGGCGATAGAGTGTCCAGGAAAAACATTCACCTGACGATTTCGCCGGAGACAACCTTGGCCAGAACGCCGGCACTCGCGATGCATATTCGTCAAATGCGCCGCCGTAAAGCGTCTTGAGCTCCGTCTGCTCGCGGCGAATCACGACGGGATAAAACACGATCAGGTACGCGGCAAGCAGCCCCGAGGAAATCCAGGAATGGCTTGCAACGGAAAAGCCGGCGGCCAGCAGCACACTGCCCACGTACAACGGATTTCGCGTGTAGGCGTATGGCCCCGAAATCGCCAACTGTTTGTGCTTGCGGAGATGCCCCGCGGCGTAAGCGCGCACCAGCAGCCCAACCGCGGCGATCCCCACTCCGCAAAAAAGCCATTTCGATTGCGGGCGCGCAAACCAGAGCGCCGCGATGCCAACCGGGTATCCCACACGAACTCGCCAGCGAATCCAGAAATTTGCCCCGGCGCTCACGCAGGCGCCTTCACGCAGGAGTTCGCCGCATCCAAGACTTGCTCGACGGTGATCCGCAGCATCGCCGGCGAATACGATGCTCGCCGCTTGTAGCTGATCTCCTCTGCCCGCGCTTCGGTCACAATCACAGCGCCCGGAACAAACGGACCGTTCCGCGCCGGGTCGGTAGGTCCGTATAGACCCACCACTCGCGCACCGAGGGCCGCTGCCAGGTGCAACGGTCCGGAATCCACCGCGACGACGCATCGCGCGTGAGCGAGCAATCCCATCAATTCTTCGATCGTCGTGCCCACTATTATTGGGGCTGCCGGATGCGCTGCGCGGCAGGCCTCTTCGGCAAGCGGCTCTTCACCCGGACCGTGGATCAAAACAGCACGCAAAGCATGCCGCTTCTCGAATTCGCGGCAAAAAACGCCGTAGCGTTCCGCCGGCCAGCATTTCGCGCGCCAACTTCCTCCCGGCCCCACAACGATGTAGTCTCCGATTCCCTTCTCTGCCAGCCGCGCGCGGACCGATGCGGCGCCGCCCGCCGGAACGCGGAGCGGATACTCGGGCTTCTTCGGACGCGCCGCCCCCGCTTTTTCCGCCAGCGAATAATTCAGCTCCGCAACGTGGCGGCCAGTGGGAGTAACACGTTCGGTGTACAACAGAGCCGCTCCTTCTTCACGCGCCCAACCACGCTCGAATCCTATGCGCCGAGGCGCGGCGGAAAGCATGGCGAGCACCGACGATTTGTAGAGCCCCTGAAAATCTATCGCGCAGGCATAATTGTTCCGCCGCAACCGGCGCGCACATGCGAGTGCGCCGAAAACCGAAGCGCGGTCAAACGGGATGACTTCGCTGATCGCAGGACTGCCTTCGAGAACGGGCGCCCATTTTCGCTCGACGACCCAATCGATCCGCGCGTTTTTGTGCGCGGCGCGAAGAGCCGCAACCGCGGGGAGCGTATGCAGGATGTCGCCGAGCGCCGTCAGCCGGACCACCAGATAGCGTTCCCCGCCTTCAATCATGGAGAATGCGGCGCACCGCCTCCGTTAGATTTTCCGCGAGAGCGTCAGGCTGCCTGGCCCATCCCGCGTGATGCAACTCATATTCCCCCCGCCCGTATCCGGTCATCACCAGGATTCCGCGCCCCCCCGCCGCGTGCCCCATCTCGAGGTCCGCGTAACGGTCTCCCACAACCCAGGAAGCAGCGAGATCGAGCGCGTGCTCGCGAGCCGCGCGTTCGAGCAGCCCCGGGTTCGGCTTGCGGCACTCGCAGCCGTCTTCCGTCTTGTGCGGGCAGAAATAGATGGCGTCGACCCGCGCGCCGCCTGCGGCAAGTTCTGAAATCAGTTTCTTGTGTACCTGATGCACGAGCGATTCCGGAAAAATATCGCGCGCCACTCCGGACTGATTCGTCACGACAATGACGGGGATATGAGCTTCGTTCAATTGGCGGATCGCCTCGGCCGCGAACGGGAAAATCCGCATCCGGTCGACGTGGTTGACGTAGCCCATTTCTTCGCAGATCGTGCCGTCGCGGTCCAGGAAAGCGGCTCGTCGAAGCGGGCGTGCCTCAGGCATTCTGGCTGCTCCAGTTTTGGGAATTTCTCCGAGCGAGTTGAACGCGTTGCGCGGCTGCAAAGACAGAGTCGACACCGATGCGCGTCATGCAGCGGTGATCCACCGGGCAACTCCGCAGAAAACATGGGCTGCAGGAAACAACCTCGCGGATCAGTGTGAATTGCGACGTCACGGGGGCCGTGCCCCCCGGGTCCGTCGAACCGAAGATGCCGATGACCGGGAGTCCCGCCGCGGCGGCCACGTGCATGGCTCCGGAATCATTCCCGATAAAAATCGAGCAGGAGGAAAAAAGCGCCGCGAGATCGCGCATGGATGTTTGCCCGACAAGAGAGATCGGACGATTCTGCATGGCTGAACAAATTCGAGCGGCCATTTCCTTTTCGTTGGGCGTGCCGAAAAGTATCACATCGGCGCCGCATTCTGAAATCAGGCGATCCGCAAGGGACGCGAATCGCTCCGGCGGCCAGCATTTTGCCGCGCCGTACGAAGCGCCGGGAGCGATCGCGCAACGCCAGGCGCCCTCCCTTGCCCCGGCGCGCAACACCGCCGCTTTCGCCGATTCGCGCGCCGGTAACGGTACGCACAGGCGAATCGGCGCGATTTCGCCGCGGGAATCGCTCCAGCCCGCACGGCGAATCAATTCCAAATAGTAGTGCGACTCGTGGCGCGGGATCTCTCCCTCTTTCGGGACGCGAATCGGTTTGGTAAGAAGCGGACCGCGCCCATCGCGCGCATAACCGGCACGCTCGGGAATACCTGCGCGCCACGCCAGCCAAGCCGCTTCAAACGAATTCTGCAGAAGAATGGCGAGATCGAATCTTTCGCGACGCAGTTCCCCAACAAGTTTTTCGCGGCCCCACAATCCCTTATACTGTCCAGACTTGTCGCATTCCAATATTCTGTCAACGAAAGGCTGATCACGATACAGGTCCGCGACGGCTGGCGGCGCTAAAATCGCAATCTCGGCGGCTGCATGTATGCGACGGATCGCTTCCAGCGCCGGAATCGCCATCACGGCGTCGCCCACCCAATTGGGCGCGCGCACAAGAATTTTCATCGCGCGGCTCCGTTTCGTCTGCGGCTCACAGCCTCGGCGATCGCGGCTCGAAATTCTTCACCCGGCAATTCGAGCGATATCCGGCAGCAGTACACCGGCATGGCGGTGAACTGGACGTGGCGGAGATTCCACACATCCTTCTCCGTGCAAAGCAGCGCATCAGCCCCGCAACTCGCCGCGGCAAGCTCAAGATCAGCCATTTCCCGTGCGTCATAGACATGATGATCGGCGAAGCTGCGCTTTGCGACCACCTGGAATCCCCACCTTCGGAGGTCCTCGAAGAACGCGGGTGGATTACCGATTCCGCAGAAAGCCAGAAAGCGGGCGCGCGGCCAGTCGTTTGGCGGCAGGGCCACGGCAAGCTGAGGAACGCGAAGCACATTGTCGAGTTTCGTCGTCGCGTAGAAGATGGAGCTTTTTGTGTAACGCCGGACCATGGCTTCGATCGCCGGGGCGGGCGCTTGAACGCTGCGTGTAATTACCACCACGTCGGCGCGCCGGAGTGCGGAAATCGGCTCTCGCAAGCGCCCTCCGGGCAGGGTCAATCCTCCACCGAACGGGTCGGTGGCGTCGATCAGAACAATGTCGGCATCGCGGGCCAATGGCAGATGCTGGAAGCCATCGTCGAGGACAAACCATTCGGTTCCATGCCGCGCGAGGACGCCGCCATTTTTATATCGATCGCCGCCCACGCCGATTTGTACTTTTCCCGAAAGGCGTTCGCGTAAGAGCGCCACTTCGTCACTCTGCGGCACTCCGTGCGCCCCTCCCTCCACTGTCCCACGATATCCGCGTGTCAGGATCGCTGTGTTTTTCCCTTCCCCGAGCAGCCGTTCCGCAATCCATAGCACCATCGGCGTCTTGCCCGTGCCGCCGACTGTGAGGTTTCCAACACTGATGACCGTTCCCGGCAACTTTCTCGCCCGGAAGATGCCGCGCGCGTAACACCAAACTCGCGCCCGAGCCGCCGCGGAATAAAGCATTGACAGCGGCCACAAAACCCAGCGCGATCCGGATGCAGGTTTCAAGCCGGGCTCCGGGAAGTGTCCACAATTTGCTCGATGCGGGCCAAGACGCGAGCAGTCGCGCCGCGATTCAGGTCCACCAAGTCCCGCGCGGCGGCTCCCATCCGCATCGCACGCATATCGTCCTTGAGCAAATTAATCCAGGCGTCTCCCAACGCTTCCTGGGTATTCACTTGTATGGCCGCATCCGCATCGAGAAACTTCGCCGCCATTTCGCTGAAATTATCCATGAAGGGACCGTAGATCGGGACCTTACTGAATGCAGCGGGCTCCAGGATATTGTGACCGCCGCTGGGAACAAGCGACCCTCCCACAAAAACCGCGTCCGCGAGACGATAGATACTCGCAAGTTCGCCCACACTATCGAGCAACAACACGCTGCCGGGCGCAAACAACGCAGCGCTCCCTGCCCCATTGAGCGTGATGTTGCTTCGGCGCACCAAACCCCTCCGCAATTCCCCGACAATCCTGGCCGCTTCGTCGAACCGGTCCGGCTTGCGCGGCGCGAGAATCAGCAGCGCACGAGGGAATTGCCGCTCAACTTCGCCGAATGCCCGCAAGACCTGGATTTCCTCGTTGGCCATAACACTTCCGGCGACTAACACGGGTTGGCGATGATTCCGAGCGACTTCCTCCCCGAGCCAATTCGAGAGTGCGCTCTCCGCCGGGCCGACGAGATCGTATTTCATATTTCCTGAGACAACCACTCGCTTCGGATCCGCGCCGAGTTCAAGAAGCCGCGACGCATCCGGCTCACCCTGCATGAGGAACAGCGTCGCATCGTTCAAGATTCGCTTCAGAAAGCCGCGCAGCGCGCCACCCGAAAAGGAAATTGCGCGCCGGAAACCGCGAAACGACCGTTCCGATAGCCTGCCATTGACAAAAATTACGGGCACACCCGAGCGGCGGCATTCACGCAGGAAATTCGGCCAGATTTCCGTCTCGACCACGATCACTGCCGCAGGGCGCACAGCTTTCAGGGCGCGTTTCACCGGACCTTGCCAATCCAGGGGAAAATAAAAGATCGCATCGGCGAATTTCATCCGTTCGCGGGCAAGTTTCTGTCCCGTGGCCGTGGTCGTGGAAACAACCAGGCGTCGCTCCCGATACCGTTCCCTTAATTGTATTGCAAGCGGCTGCACAGCCAGTACCTCACCCACGGAAACCGCGTGGATCCAGATCGTTCCTTCGCTACGTTTTCCCTCGCTGCGCGTTCGCAGGTCCAGCGGGAATCCCCATCCGAGACGCTCACGAATATGCCCAAAGTATTTGCCGCCGATCAAGCCGCGCATGAAAAAGTAAGGCGAGAGCAGGAGCATGCCCGCGGCCGTCAGCAAACTATAGAGTGCATACATTCCGAAGAGTCCTTGGTAGGTCTTCTCCTGAGCCGCAAAAATAGAAATGTCGCAACCGCCCGGCAAACCGGATATTATAGTGGCAGTGGGATTCTGGGGATACCTATTGTCGGGGAACCCGCCGCCTGGAACCGGCATCATAGAAAAGCGAAGCGATGCTCTACCGACTTCTCCTGTGTACCCTGCTCTGGCCGCTGGGCGCATTCGCGCAAACGGCGCAGGTGGACCCCTTGACGCTGCGCACGCGCGACACGCACCAGAATCTGACCATCGCCGCCGACCCTTACATTTCCGCGGACCGTTACAATAAGGTTCAATTTGGCAAGACCTCTCCGTACGAGGCTGGGATTGTCGCCATCAATGTTTACTTCCGCAATGACAACGACTCGCCGATCCGCCTCAACCTCAACTCGATTCTCCTCATGATTGCGGCTCCGCGCCAGGACCACGAGAAATTGCTGCCGCTCACTCCCGAAGAGGTTGCCAACCGTGCGATCCTCAATGGCAGGGTCAATCCGTCCGCGTCGCGGTTCCCCTTCCCGAGTTCCGGGTCAGCGTCCGGCAAGCGCAAGGCCTGGGACGAAATGACTTCCATGCTTCGGCCTCTCGTGCTCTCGACGGACGTTCTGCCGCCACATACGACCACGCACGGTTTTCTCTTTTTTGATGTGGATCACCAGTTCGATGCGATTCAATACTCCAGTGTCTACATACCGGACCTTGTCTTCATGACGGACAAGAAGGCGCTTCTTTTTTTTGAGGTCGACCTGCACGCTGTGTCCTCCAACTAAGCACATTTAGCGGATGGGAATTTGCCGAACCGCCCGGCGTCGGATAGAATACTCTCCTCTTACGGCCCACTCTCCATCATGACTCTCCTTGACGAACTGAATTCCGGACAGCGCGAAGCCGCGACAGCATTGGAGGGTCCTGTACTGATTCTCGCCGGCGCCGGGACAGGCAAAACACGCGCCATTACGTATCGCATCGCTCACCTCATCGAGCAGGGCGTTCCTGGCAGCGCGATTCTTGCCGTTACCTTCACGAATAAGGCGGCGGGACAGATGAAGGAGCGCGTCCGCGACCTCCTGGTGCGGAAGGGGCTCGCCTTTGATGATCCGTGGATCGGTACGTTCCATTCCTTTTGCGCCTGGCTTTTGCGCCGTGAAGCCTCTCGCCTGGGCCTGCCGCGCGATTTCAAAATTTATGACGCGGACGACCAAACCGCCGTCGTGAAGCTCGCCCTCGAACGGCTCAACATCAAGGATCCGGGAGAGCGTACCCGCGGACTGCTGGAACGCATCAGCTTCGCGAAAAATCATGGAATGACTCCCTCCCAGGTCGCCAGCGACGCAGCGAAGCATAACGATGCCTTGGGCATCACCGCCTCCAAGGTGTACGAAGCGTACGAGAAAATTCTCCGCAAGGCCGGCGCGCTCGATTTTGACGACTTGCTGCTACGCGCCGTGCAAGTTCTGAAAGAATTCCCCGAAGCGCGCTCCACCTGGCAGAACCGCTTCCGGTACATCCACGTCGACGAGTATCAGGACACTAATCGCGTGCAATATGACCTGTTGCGCCTGCTGGTGGGGGAGGCGCGCAATCTCTGTGTCGTCGGGGACGAGGATCAATCCATCTACCGCTGGCGCGGCGCGGATGTCGGGAACATTCTCCGCTTCGACGAGGATTATTCCGGCGCTCGCGTTGTGCGTCTTGAGGAGAATTACCGCTCGACGCAAAACATTCTCGACGCGGCCGCGGGGGTTGTCGCGAACAACAAACGCCGGCTTGGAAAGACGCTGAAATCCACACGCTCTCCCGGCTGCAATCTGGGTTTCTTTGAAGCGCGCGATTCCAAGGCCGAAGCGGAATACGCCGCGGACCGCATCCGTGTGTTGCATGGCGATGACCCCGCCGTACGCGTCGCTGTGCTATATCGCACCAATTCGCAGTCGCGCGCCTTTGAGGAAGCACTCCGCGGGCGAGGCATGCGCTACCGGATGCTTGGCGGTTTCTCGTTTTACCAACGCGCGGAGATCAAGGACGCTCTCGCCTATGCCCGCCTGGCCATTTCTCCCGACGATGATATTGCCCTGCTGCGTGTGATCAATACACCCCCGCGCGGAATCGGCAAGACTACGGTGGACTCGCTTTCCGCTTTGGCGCGAGAGCATGACACCTCGTTGTGGGCCGCCCTGGGAAAAATGCTCGCGCCCGGATCCTCCGGCCGCGCGACTGCTCCACTGAAGGATTTCCGGAAATTGATTGAGGGCTTTCAGGGTGAGGTCACATCTACCTCGCCAGCGGATTTCCTGCAGTCCATTCTGGTCCACAGCGGCTATCTCGACATGCTTACGCAGCGGGATTCCAGCGAAGATACCGCGCGCGCCGACAACCTGCACGAGCTGGTCAATGCCATGGCGGAAGGGACCGAGCGCGGCGAAACGCTGACGGATTTCCTCGACCATGCCGCTCTGGTCAGTGACTCGGATAACTACGATGAGCAGGCGTTGATCACGCTGATGACGCTTCACAGCGCCAAGGGGCTCGAGTTCGATCACGTATTTCTGACCGGCATGGAGGAAGGAATCTTCCCGCACAGCCGGTCGCAAAGCGATCTGGAAGAACTCGAAGAAGAGCGCCGCCTCTGCTACGTCGGGATGACGCGCGCAAAGGAAACGCTCACGCTCACACGCGCCGTCTATCGCCGCACCTATGGCTCCGAACGTCTCACCGGCTCCATGCCTTCGCGCTTTCTACTGGAAATTCCGGGCGAACTCATTGATACCGCGGACGGTTCCCTCGCCGATGCAGGTGAAACACGGCGGTACGAACCCGACCCTGAATACTCCTACTCCGAGGAAGAATTCGCCCGCCGGATGCGGGGCTCGGCCGCACCTTCCCGCTCTACCAACGGCGCGCCCAGCAGAACGCGTTCCAGCGCGCAACCTCGCCTGGGGCGCTCTGCTGGCGCTGCCAATCCTCTCATCGGCCAGCGCGTGCGCCACGCCACCTACGGCGCAGGGACCATCATCGGCGTCGAGGGCGATGACGAGGACCGTAAGTTTACCGTCCGTTTCTCCGATCACGGGACCAAGAAACTCGTGGAGAGATACGCGAATCTCAGCTGGGCTTGATCGCGGGGCGCCGTCTGGGTAGAGCGGGACTAACCGATACTTTTGTCCTCATCATCAGAAACACCACAAATGCAATGGGTATTTGGAATTGACAAATGAAGCGAGCCGCTGTTTCCAGTACCCGTAGGATGATCCGTTACGCCGCGTGATTCTACTTGAAAGATGTCTCTAATTCTACTCAACCAAAATATATAACGAGGATCTCCGGGTAACGGCGAGACATGATGATTGATTTGGCCTGAGAAGTTCTCTTCTCAGAATATGGTAATGGCAGGAGTGCAGAACTGGCAACCGGGCAGGATGCTTTCCTTGCCTCAGTCTGAATATCTATTCTAAGCTAAGAACGCGTTTTTTCCGGACCAGCTAGATTGGGCCGAGCCCTGGGAAGGCATCATGCAGACCAACAAGGATGCGCAGCGTGGTCCGTCAGCAGCTCCCACTGTTCCAAGTTCGATGGGAGGCACTATATCTTACCTGGGCCCGGGTTTGCAGATTAAAGGAGAAATTACAGGTAACGAGGACCTCAAACTGGACAGTAAGGTCGAGGGGCTGGTTTCAATTGGGGGTTTTCGGCTGACTGTCGGTCCAGGGGCGCACGTGGTTGCCGACATAGTTGCGCGTGAGGCCACGATCTCCGGTGAAGTTAACGGGGATATCAGCGCCTGCGACAGAATTGAAATCAAGAAAAGCGCTTCAATAGTGGGCAATCTAGAGACTGGTAAAATCATGATCGAAGAAGGCGCCTACTTTAAGGGATACGTCGAGATTGGTGGCAACGATACGCCAATCGGAACAGACTTGGATACTCTTCTTAGAGGTGCAAAGAAGGCGGAATAGAAGTAGCGTTGTAGAAATTGGCTTGAGCTTCGGTCCCACCATAACCCCACAGCCACAATCTAGACGGTCTCGATAAGTTGAATTCCAGGGACTGGCCGCCAGGAAAGACACCCGATATGTAGCAGGGTTGTAATTTCTATATGGGGGGCGCAAAAATTCAGGGCGCGCTCCCGTTTTCTTGTCTTTAGGCGTGGCCATCGTTGGCGCTAAAGAAAGCAAAGGTGACCAAAGAGGCAAGACATGAGCCCGCTCCAAGCCTTTTAATGCTAACAAAGCGAATCTGATCATATCTTGTTGTGGGGATGGTTGTTGATTTTCGAGGTTTGCATTGAGACTGTGGTCCTAATCCTGCATGTATATGCAAAGTCAGGGAATACAAGACAATCCAGGGGGACCTAATGTTTGAGAGATCCGTTTCTCAGAATGGGAATCGCGCAACCGCCGAGGAAAGGCTTTGGCGAGCCGTCATCGCAAAGACGCTAGAAGAGTGGGTAAGAGGCCCGTTGCGCTATAGCCGGATTGCGGAAGAATTTCTTTTTCACGACAACAAGGACTTTCAGTCTGTATGTTCCTCCGCAGGGATGGACCCGCGCAATCTGAGAGAAAGACTCCATTCCATACGGGCGCGTATCGCCCAAAAGACGAGCGGTCACGCACGGGAGATCGGGACCGACTCCCGCCGCCAGCGAATTCCACAATCCTTTGTCCGATTTTCGTCCTAAGGTGTCTCGCGGTGGTGAGTCAGCTTCGCGGAGACTGGTGTAAGCACGTACTTGAACTTAAGCGGATCCTACTTCGAACGTTTCTAAATCAGTTCCTGTTTATTCTTTCGCGTTCAATTTCGTGATTGCACTCCGCGATCAGATCGTCGACGATCTTGATCTCCAGAACCAGGCTCGTATCATCGGGATTCTTCTCAAACGAGTCGAACAACGGCTTTCTCCTGGATTTCAATTCAAGCTTTCTTTTTTGTATTTCTTGGACGGATACCATGTGGTTTGTCCCTTCAGAATGCTTGCATTCCCTTTAGCTGTTAAGCCTGGGCAGGAATAAATTCGTTCGTCGAATCCGCGGGACTTGTAACTCGCATATGGCGCCCATCTCTCGATGCCGGTGTGCCCGCAAAACCCCCATGAGAAGCCTAACAGCGCCAACTTGCTGCCTCAATGGGCCGCGAGGCTCAAATTTTCGAGTACCTTGGTTTTGGTACCAACGGCCAATTCTGGAGTATGCGCTAACTCTCGCAGGCAGGCCGGATTGTCCAGAGAAATCAAATGATGGAAAATCAAGCGCCGACTTCTCTGTGGTCCTCAGTGATTCTTTGTGGCCTGTGTGTTGCGCTTTTCGGAATTTAATACGGAGAACATAAAGAAAAGCCACAGAGCGCACTGAGGGCTTAACGGAGACGCGGAGGTCTACTTCTCTGTGGCCCTCGGTGATTCTTTGTTGCCTCTGTTTTGCGCTTTTCGGGATTTAACGCAGAGAACGCCGGGGAAAACCACAGAGTGCGCAGACTATTGGAAAGCGGGCTTCATCCAGTTTATTATCCTAGCTCTCGCGCCCAGAATTGCCCCCTGCGCGAACGGCCCGTGGTAAGCTTGCGTGACGAACGGGTGAACAATGATCAAATTAGGCGTGATTGCGTTGGCAGCAGCATTGCTTATTCAGCCTGGGTGCTTGGCGCTGGCCCAATCTACAACGCAAGCATCGCCCAAGCAGAAAGTGATCGCCGACCTGAAAGAAATGGCCAATGCCGGAGATGTGAAATCACAAGTGCAATTGGGCTTGGATTATCTCACGGGCAATGGCGTCGGTAAGGACGATGCGGAGGCAGTGAAGTGGCTGCGCAAGGCCGCCGATCAGGACAACCCGCTCGGTGAGCGGTACCTGGCCGAGATGTATTTCAAGGGCCGCGGCGTCCCGGCCGACAACGCAGAGGCCGCCAAATGGCTGCGTCTCGCGGCAGAGCAGGGCGATCCGCAAAGCCAGCACAATCTCGCCGTCCTGTACACGCAAGGCCTCGGCGTGCCCAGAAATCTGAAAGAAGCGGTGAAGTGGATGCGTAAAGCCGCGGAGCAGGGGCTGGCAGCCGGACAAGCGGGTATGGGAGTCCTGTACGAAAACGGCGAAGGTGTGCCCGAAGATCCCGTCGAAGCCGTGCAGTGGTATCGATTGGCTGTGGACCAAAACGACTGGGGTGCAATGAATAATCTCGCCCGACTGCTCGCTACCACAAAAAACGAGAGAGTCCGAAATCCCCAGGAGGCAGTCGCTCTTGCAACCAAGGCCGTCGCTGCCGCGAACAATCCGGACTACGTCGACACCTTGGCCGCAGCGTACTTCGCAGCCGGACAGACAGACAAGGCCATCGAAGCGGAGCAAAAGGCGCTGGCAATGAATCCGGGCAATGATTCTTATAAGGAATCGCTGCAGAAGTATCTGGGCGCGAATGGAGGGCGTTGAGTTGTTTCTGATGATGCCGTTCCGGTAGTGGGCTGGTTTTCCAGTAGCATAGCCACTCCTGGCTGTGCGCCCCGTTGCATGCTCTACAAGTGGACCGCACAGGCAAGAGTGCTACTGAAGCCCACATTCGCAGGCAAACTAGCTAGTTCCTGATCTTCACGGTGCTGGCAATTAGTGGGAGGAAGCAGCAGGCGGAGTGGTGGAAGAGGCCGAAGGGACGGGCGCGCCTTTGCCGGCGGTTTCAGAACCTAATCCGAGCTTGTTGAGCGTCAACGCGTCGATTTTTCCGGTCGGACTGAGGCCGTGGTCCTCTTGAAATTTTTTCATCGCCTCGATGGTGGCGCTGTCCCACTTCCCTGTCGGCTGTCCATTAAGTGAGCCCTCGCGGTTCAGAGCGCTCTGAACTTCCCGGATGCGGTCGGGTGTGGGGGCATTTTGACCACGCGGCGCGCGTTTGGACTTTTTCTTTGCGGATGTGGTCTTTTTCTTCTTCACGGACGACTGCGCGGCAGCCGTACTTCCGGCGGCAGAGACAACAGGGGCCGCGCTCACGACGAGCACGGCCCCAAGGATACAGAGCCAGGTTTTCTTAGTCATCGGTTATCTTGGCGGGCTCCCCTTCGAAACTCAGGGTAAACGAGTAAAGCTCGCACCCCGCCAGTTACTTCTCCGGAGCCGGGACCGCACCGGCGAGGTAAACCGTATCAAATTGTTCGCCACCCGTGCGGCGCCGGATTTTGAACAGGACATTTTCCCCGGGCTTCATTCCCGCGACGACACGGCGGTAGTCCGAAACAGACGAAACGGTTGAATGGTTGATTTCGGTGATGAGGTCGCCTCGGACAAAACCAATGTCTTCGGCGAAGCTTGCTGGATCGACCTCGGTGACGAGTACGCCTTTCATATTCTCGAATCCAGCGCGGCGCGCGCGGTCTGTTCCGACATCTTCGACACGCAACCCGAACTCAACCGGGGTCGGCCCATTCTCGCTATTGGCGCCGTTCGCCGTACGGTCCGGGAAAATCCTTGTACGATCCGCGACCGTCAAGCTGGCTTCGTGCTCCTTCTTGTCCCGGATGTAAGTCACGCGGATGCTATTGCCAACCGTGGTTGAGGCAATCGGATTCACAAGGTCGCTCCCGGTGTGGACGGGCTTGCCGTTTACACTTGTGATTACATCGCCCGACTGCAAGCCGGCCTTCTCCGCCGGACTGCCCGACTCGACGCGCTGCAGCACAATACCGTAGGGCGCGCCCAGTTCCTTCAAAACAATTGGATTGCTCCCCTGAGTCTCCGTGAAACTGACGCCAATGGAACCGCGCGTGACTTTGCCGTTGGCGACGAGTTGGTTATAAACGCCAATGGCCGTGTTCGAAGGAAGCGCAAAGCCAACGCCTTCATTCCCATGGCCTCCCGTAATGATGGCTGTATTAATGCCAACCACTTGACCCGCCATGTTCACCAGCGGCCCGCCTGAATTTCCGGGATTGATAGCTGCATCCGTCTGCAGAAATCTCTGGAATTGCTGACCTACATTGCCGCGATCCTTGGCGCTGATAATTCCGGCCGTGACGCTCCCTTGCAGAAACCCGAACGGGTTCCCGATTGCCAGAGCCCAATCGCCAACTTGAACGGAATCGGAATTGCCCAGTTTAGCCGCGGGCAAATCATGTCCGACATCGATCTTGATGACGGCGAGGTCGGTTTCTTCGTCCGTACCGATCACTTTGGCGGTATAGGGCATTTGTTCGCCGTTCAGCGTCACTTGGACTTTGGTGGCCTGGTCCACGACGTGGTTGTTCGTGAGGATGTATCCCTTTTTGTCGACAATCACGCCCGACCCCAAACTGCGCTCGGCAGTCGGTCCCTGGTCGGGAAAATCAAAGAAGCGATTGAAGAAGTCCTGAAACGGCTGCTGGTCCTGGTCGTCCTGCGGGCCCATCTGGCCATGTGGCGCGGAACGGCCCTGCCCCTGACCGCGATGCTCGATGACCTGCGTCGTCGAAATATTTACGACCGCCGGCTGCACTCTGGTCACGATGGAAGCAAAGGCGCTCGACAACTGCACCGGATCCGGGATCGCCAGCGGCGTGGCATCGGAGCCGACCGCGGGATGCGAGGCACCCACATGCCCGGAAATCACGGTGCCGATCACCATGCCGATAGCCAGCGTGATGGTTACCAATAAGGTCGCCAGAATCTTCCGATTTCGCGCCCAGGCAGCGAATTCGCGTAGCTGCATGCCCATGTTGTTCACTCCTCCGTACCAAATCGTCTTTACAAAACTCGTCGTAGATTATACCACCGTATAGCGCTCGCGCATGTCTTCGACATCAACCAATGATTCTTTTAAGGAACGCCGGCGCATGAGGGTGGGTTGCGAAATTTCCCCGCCCTGCTAGACTAGGATGCAGAATCATGACTCCGCGCACAATGTATCGCAAGATTTGGGATGCCCACGTCGTCCATGAGGCGGCGGGGGAGCCATCGCTGATTTATATTGACCGCCACCTTGTGCATGAAGGAACTTCTCCGCAGGCGTTTGCCGGCTTGAAGGAAGCGGGCCGTAAAGTACGGCGGCCGGACCTGGCATTCGCCGTCATGGATCATTCCGTCCCCACGAAGAACCGCAATCTGCCCATCCTGGATGAGGCTGCGGCGGGACAGTTTTCGGCGCTGGAACGCAATTGCCGCGAGTCCGGCATAACTCTTTTCGACATGTTCAGCCACAACCAGGGGATAGTGCACGTCATTGGTCCGGAGCTGGGCATCACGCAGCCGGGACAGACGATCGTCTGCGGCGACAGCCACACTTCGACGCACGGAGCGTTCGGGACTCTGGCGTTTGGTATCGGCACGAGCGAGGTCGAGCACGTGCTGGCAACGCAATGCCTTTCTCAATTCGCCTCGAAGACGATGCACATCGTCGTCAATGGAAAGCGGGTGAAGGGAGTCTCGGCAAAAGACATCATCCTTGCCATCATCGGAAAAATCGGAATCGCGGGCGGAACGAGCCGTGTCGTCGAATATTCGGGCGAGGCGATTCGCGCACTCTCGATGGACGGCCGCATGACGGTCTGCAATATGTCCATCGAGGGAGGAGCTCGCGCCGGAATGATCGCGCCGGACGACACGACCTTCGCGTACCTGGAAGGAAGGCCCTACGTTCCGCGAGGAAAAGCATTTCAGGAAGCCGTCGAGGGATGGAAGGCGTTGGCGACTGACCCCCGCGCCGAATTCGATGCCACAGTCACTCTCGAAGCATCGGAGATAGCGCCGCAGGTAACCTGGGGAACAAACCCGGGCATGGTTACCGGTGTAACCGGGCGGGTGCCTGACCCCGGATCGTTCCATGAGCCCGACGATCAAAAAGCAGCCGCGCGTGCGCTCGAATACATGGGGCTGAAGCCTGGGACACCCCTTATGGATATTCCCGTTGACCGTGTGTTTATCGGGTCATGCACGAATTCGCGATTAAACGATCTGCGCGCCGCCGCGCGCGTCGTTGCGGGCAAGCACGTCTCCAAAAATCTCAAGGAAGCACTCGTGGTCCCCGGCTCGATGACCATCAAGGCGAAGGCGGAAGCGGAAGGCTTGGACAAAATTTTCCGCGACGCTGGCTTCGAATGGCGCGATGCCGGCTGCAGCATGTGCATCGCGATGAACCCCGACGTGCTCCCTCCCGGCGAGCGTGCCGCCAGTACTTCCAATCGAAACTTTGAAGGCAGGCAGGGTAAGGACAGCCGGACGCACCTGGTAAGCCCGATCATGGCGGCAGGCGCGGCTATCGCCGGCCACTTCGTGGACATTCGCGAGTGGAACGTGGACGCGACGGAGTAACGGGTGCGGGTTCTACTTGTTTACCCTGAGTTCGGCTCACGGAGAACGCTCTCGGTGAACTGAAGGGGAACCCGCCGGAGAAATCGATGCAGCCTTTTTCAAAGCATACGGGCTTGGTCCTGCCGTTCGATCGCATCAATGTGGATACGGACCAGATGGTGCCGAAGCAGTTCCTGAAGGCGCAGACCAAGCAGGGCTTCGGACGAGTGTTGTTCTACGACTGGCGGTACCTTCCCGGCGAAAAGCCGAATCCCGAGTTCATTCTGAATCGGCCGCGATACAAGGGAGCCTCGGTCATGCTGGCTCGCGCCAACTTCGGTTGCGGGTCAAGCCGTGAGCATGCGCCCTGGGCTGTCGCCGACTACGGCTTTCGCGTGCTGATTGCTCCAAGCTATGCCGACATTTTCTACAATAATTGCTTCAAGAACGGAATTCTCCCCGTCACGCTGCCAGAAGAAAAAGTGGACGAGCTTTTCCAACGGGCCGAAAAAGAAGACGGCTACTCACTTACTGCAGACCTGCCTAACCAAACGATCGCTGACGCGCATGGGCTGAACTTCAAATTCGAAATCGATAAATTCCGGAAGCACGTTCTTCTTGAAGGGCTGGACGACATCGGCCTTACGCTAAAGCACGAGGCTGACATCACCGCGTTCGAAAAAACCAAGCACCCGAGCGCGACGATGTACGAAGCCGTGGACGCGAAGTATTCCTCGAACCGCTAACCCGCGCGATTCTACGCGGTCACCCTCTCCGCCCGATTCCACAATATCTTCTTTACTTCAGGAAGCCCCGCGATCTCTCTGATCCCCGCGGGCGTCAATTTCGCCTCCACCGCATTGGCAAGCGTCATTACCCGCACCGATTCCGCCGCACCCAATTCCTCCAGCTTCCTCCGAATCCCCTGCTGCGACGCGCGCACCCTCTCTTCCAGGGCGTGCATGCTGCCCGCGCCCGCATTGCTGGCCGTCTCGTGCTCGATCAAAACCGGTATCTGCCGGCTCCCCTCGCCTGCCTTTTCGACGCGCCGCATCTCCTCCCGCAGGCGTTCCTCGATTTTTTCCTCGCTCATCGCGCCCTCCACGCGCCGCGCTCCGGGAATCATCACTTCAAGACATCCTGGCCCGGAGCCAGCCGCTTCCTGCCGATTTCAGCGGACTCCCGGCCAGTTTACTCTTGCTGTTGTGTATCGCGCCAGCTTTACCCTAGTCAGCTCCCACCGCAAGCGCTCTAGGAGCCGCCATCGTTGCCAGCATGACCGCCGCGTAAGCATTCACCAATCCGAATCCTACCTGGTTTGGCGTATAGTCTAGCGGCTCGCTCGTTTCTTCCAGGATTTTCTTTACCATCGTCGGTGTCAGGCTTGCGTTCTTCTGCAGCATTAGAGCCGCCACGCCACTCACATGTGGCGTGGCCATGGATGTTCCACTCAAAGCTAAAAATCCTCCGCCCAACACCGACGATACGATGTTGAAACCGGGCGCCGAAACGTCCGGCTTCGTCAGACGGATCGAAGACGCCGGGCTTAATCGGCCGCTTCCCGGTCCAATACTTGAAAAGGACGTGAGCACTTTGGCTTTGTCCACAGCGCCCACCGTGATCACCTTCCGCGCCGCGCCTGGATGGCGAACGGAGAAGGGCGGCCGCGCCCCCAAATTGCCTTCGTTCCCTGCGGCCACGACTACCGTCACACCAAGACGGACTGCGTTGTCCGCCGCTTGGCACAGAACACAGTTCGCGTCATTGCAATGCCAATTGTGGTAGATCTCACTCCAACCTAGGCTCAGGCTAGCCACGAGCGCTCCGCGACGCACGGCCTGTTCCAGTCCTTGAATCACCGACGTCGGCGTCCCGACCCCCGCCGCGGTCAGCACTTTGATGTTGATCAAGTCCGCCTGCGGGGCGATTCCGCGGAACACCACGTCGTTGCTGGCGACCGTCCCGGCCACGTGCGTTGCATGCAGGCCCGCCACCGTGATCGGCTCGCCTGGCACGAGACTGATCTCATCCACCACTTTACCCAACAGTGCAGGATGGTTCTTGTCGATTCCCGTGTCCAGGATAGCCACTTTGATTCCGCGTCCGTTGGCTCCCAGGTCTTGCTGAGCTTCGATTGCCTCGATTACATGTGTGGACTCATTCAGAGTCGTCACGTGCTCGGGCAAGTCCAGCCGCACAATCTCTACCTCATCAAGGTTCGCCACTTCTGCCAATTGCTTCGGCGTCAGACGCGCGGATACGGCGTTGACGAGGCTGTGCACGATCGGATCCGGCGCCTTTACTTTCTTTAGGGTGTCCAGGATCGTTCGCTGGCTCGTCCTTACGCGTTCCCCTAGGTCCAGCAACTGCGTCCCGCGCTCGCGCTGTTCGTCCGCCCGCACCGCTTCCGCGTGTGAGATGATTACATCGATCGGTCCTTCTTCGCCCCCGGCGGCTCCCGCTCCTGCCGCAGCTGATCGAGTCCGTTTGTGCTCCAACGCTTCCGTTAGTCGTGGTTCGTATTTGTCTTTAGCCGGCATAAATGCCTCCTGTTCGTTGTTCCTCGTGCGCAGCACTCCCGCGGATTCTGCCGCACCTCGGCAAACCGCCCCGGGAGAGGTGAATTCTCTGCTATCCCGGGTTCAGCGCCGACTCGTTGCAAACCCCTTGGCTTGCGGCAGATCAGACCTGCGTCTCACGATTGGAACTCGCACATCTTCCACCCCGGTTTGCCGCGCCGCAATCCCTCAAAGGTGGGAGGACCCATTTCGGGTGGGCAACCGTCGTCCCCCACATTTCAGTGACCCCCCCTCCATTTTTATTCATCGTACTATTGACCTTGTTTGAATTACGCCCTATATTTCTGGAGTTTCTTCCCGAGGTCAGTCACCCTCGTGAGGTGCTGAGATGCCGGCGCGTCCCCGAACGCGTGCCTTTTCCTCCTTGCTGAAGTCTGTTTTCGGAAGGCGCCTCCATGCCTACTCGCTTACCCCGCGAGAAGCCTGCGTCGCAGGACTTGTCCTCCGCGGCCTCTCCAACAAGGAAATTGCCGCCCGCTGCCGCATCAGCCAGCTCACCGTCAAAGATCACCTGAAGCACATTTACCAAAAGACCGGGGCACACCAGCGCACAGCCCTTCTCGCACGCCTCCTCGGCACCCTCGGCTCTTGAACGCTTTGTGCGATTCACAATTCACGCCCGGGCTGGTCTTCGCGGCTTCGGCAAATCTGCATTTAGAACCCGGTCTTGCATTGCGCCGCCTAACAGGTTGCGTAAAGTTGAGTAGCACAGCCACTCTTGGCTGTGCATCGATGTTAAGCGCAGCAAAACCAGCACAGGCAAGAGTGGCTGTGCCACTAAAAGCCGCTTTGAAGTAACTTTTTCCGCAGCTTGCTAAAACCAACGCACAGAAACTTAACAATTTGCGTTGCCTGCGGTCTCTTTCCAACTCACCGTTCGCATGACCCATTCGTGGCCCAGCCTGTCTGAGTGAATCGTGTTGGAGGTGGGCGCGCGATTACGTGGAATTTCAAGTGGCCACGGAAATCACGATGCGGGGCTAAGCGAACTGAGAGATCTCACACGGAAACTTCAGTGCGTACTGGTATGAATTCCCCTCTGTCCCATTCAGGACCATCTCTCCTCTTTTGGAACTTGCCCTGGAGCATTTCAGAGCGAAACTCACCGAAGACACTGGAAATCTCTGTGGGATGACGACTTAAGTGCCAGCCTTTTCATTCCCGATGGGCACGGGTTTGCATTGAATTTGGGGTACCAAACCCGTTGAAAATATCGAGGCTTCAAAGGTATGGCTGCTGGAGGCTTTGCAGATGACAGTTCGCCGAAAGACTCTGTTCATAATTGCCATCACGTGTTTGGGGCTGGTGATCGTGCTGTATGCGGCCTCTCGTTCTTTTCTCCTGGGCGGCTTCATCAAGCTGGAACAGGCGAGCGCCCGGGAGAACGTACAACGGGTGCTGAACGCTCTCGACCAGAACCTCAGCCTTATGGATCGGTTCAACTATAACCGCTCGGCGTCGGATGAGACACACAGTTCCATGTCCCATCCGACGCCAAAGTTTATCGGGTCAATGTTTGGTCCCGACGGCGCGGGTACACGGGGCACGCGCGCCTACAACTTTATCCTCCTGCTCGACGGCTCGGGACAACTCGTGGCGTCGAGAGGTTATAACCTTCTGACGGACACAGCTATCAACATTCCGGAAAGCCTCAAGGCTCACATCTCACCGGCTGATCCACTGCTCCAGCACGCGACTCCGGCCAGCAAAGTCCGTGGGATCTTGATGCTTCCCGAGGGGCCCCTCCTCGTTGTCTCGCGACCTATCGTCAAGACGAATTCAGAGGGCCCTATCCGCGGAAGCTTGGTAACGTCACGGTATCTAGAGTCCGGGGGTGACCTGAAAGGGTTGGAAAAAACAACCGGTCTCTCCCTCGCCGTGCGCCGGCTCGACGGCGCACAGCTTCCCGCCGCCTTTGAAGAAGCGCAGTTGCACCTAATGCGGGCGGAAACGATCTATGTCCGCCCGATAGATGACGAGGTGATCGCCGGATACGCGCTGCTCAATGATATCTATGGCAAACCGGCCCTGATCCTGAGGGTTGAAATGCCGCGCCTCATTTACAGGCAGGGCCGTCTGAGTCAACTGTACTTCGTGGCAGCGTTGCTCATCGCGGGGATAGTGTTGGGAAGTGTCGTGCAACTTCTGCTGGAGAAGTCCGTCATTTCGAGGCTCAGTTCGCTGAATAACAGCGTGAGAAGCATCGCGAACAGCGGCGATGCATCATCCCGTGTCCATTCAGAAGGCCGCGACGAGATTGCCAACCTGGGCGGGGCGATCAACCGAATGCTGGGATCGCTGCAGCTTTCCCAAAAACTGAAACAAAATGCGGAAGAACGCTACCGGGCGTTTATGAACAACATCCCCGCAATTGCGCTGATCAAGGATAGTGAAGGACACATTCTCTACATCAACGAACCCATGTCTAGAACCTTCAACATCAATTTGGAGGAAGTGAAAGGAAAAGCGGTAGGCGACTGGATTCCCGAAGAAATCGCCAAAACGATTCGCCTTCATGACCGGGAAGTCCTCTCTACAAAACGGCCTCACCAGTACGAGGAAATCTTCCCCACTCCGGATGGAAATCTTCACCATTGGCTGAGTTTTAGATTCCCTCTCGATGGACCCGAGGGGGAACTG
>WNFE01000418.1_pt1 | contig 39970 bp, 31 predicted proteins | sample 5400451 | NCBI WGS metagenome assembly WNFE01 (sample SAMN13153344, study PRJNA577476) | soil metagenome | isolation source: 200 cm saprolite under Douglas fir tree site 2 hole 2 | place: USA:California | collected 2015-04-18
GTTTGCCCTATGCCCCAGCTTTTGGATTTACCGCTGTCAATAATTTCAAGGGAGCGCAGTTGACCATCATTGCGCGGTATCGACCAGCATATCTTTGGTGGCGCAAGAGAGAAGTGTTCCCGTTCAGAGCGGTAAGAACCGTTAATGGCGGTTGGATATGGAAAAGCGTTCCTCAGTGATTGCATTTCAAATGACACTCGTTACCCAACTGCTTAACAGCGCGCGGTATAACGCATCGATAAAATTCTGTTGCTGCGCCAAACGTTGCTCCTCTGAAATCTTCAGGGCTGGGGGTGGTTCCACACCTCTAGCCCTTTCAAAACTCGCTTGAATCTTTTCCCTTAATGCCTTCAAGTTTTCCTCTCTCATTAAGTCCCTCCCTTGCAACTTTGTGGGTTCCATTTCGGGTTACACAAAAACAGGCTTAGATGGTGAAAACGTGAAACCGACGATGTAGAAACATCAATAATCTCAATGTTTTTGATGGTTCTAGCCCGCGATGGTAAAATTAGGAAACCGACGCTCTATCCATCTGAGCTACAGCCCCGAGTCTGATCCTCAGATTATCACAGAGGATAGTGGCGTTGTGCATTTGGTGATTGCGATGCGTATCGCGGGCGGAGTCAGTCAACCGGGGGTGTGCGGGTGTGCGCTAAGCTCTTTTCATTTCAGTTACGTATGTTACTATCGCCCTCGCCGCGCATCTTGCTCGCGGGTCCTGCCCTTCGGAGGTCGTCATGAGTCGCACCCTTCGCTACATCCTGATTGCGGTTGGTGTCCTGATCGTATTGCTGATCGTGGTGCCATTTTTCATTCCGGTGAACCAGTTCAAACCTACCATTGAAGAAAAAGCTTCGGCCGCGCTGGGCCGGAAAGTACTGCTGGGGAATTTGAGTTTATCGCTGTTGCACGGCGCTCTGAGTGCGCAGGACCTGTCGGTTGGCGACGATCCCAAGTTCAGCCCGTCGCCGTTCCTGACTGCAAAATCGTTGAGCGTCGGCGTGGAAATCATGCCGCTGATTTTTTCCAAACAGTTGAATGTGACCGATATCGTGATTGATGAGCCGCAAGTCACGCTGTTGAAAAACGCCGCTGGTGTTTGGAATTATTCGTCCATGGGAGCATCGTCTTCCGCACCGGTGACGACAGAAGCAAAGCCTGCCGCAGCGACCACCCCTGCGGCGTCTTCCGCAACGCCCGATATTTCCGTAAAAAAATTGGAATTGAAGAATGGAAAAATTGTTGTAGGCTCAACGACTTCGCAACAACGGAACACCTACGATCATGTGAACGTCAAAGCGTCCGACTTTTCCTTGAACTCTAAATTTCCAGTTACCGTTTCCGCCGACCTGCCCGGAGGCGGCAGCTTAAAACTTGATGGCGACGTTGGTCCGATTGACAAGAGCGATTCGACGATGACGCCGGTGAATGCCAAACTTCATGTGGCATCACTGAACCTGGCGAGCACGGGAATTCTCGACCCGTCACTTGGGTTGGGCGGAATCGCCGACGTTGATACCACGGTTGCCGATGAAGGCGGGTTCGCGCAAACCAATGGAACCGTTAAGTTGTCGAAAGCGCTGTTCGTCCAGGGTGGCAGCCCCTCAGGCGTGCCTCTGAATGTGGACTACAGTACGAAATATGACCTGCGCAAAAATTCCGGTGTGTTGAATCCTTCGACGATGAAAATCGGCAACGCCACAGCGCACCTGAACGGTACTTACGCTGCGCAGGGCGAAACCACTGCTGTCGATTTGAAAGTGAACGGCGAAGGAATGCCGGCAAAGGATCTGGAGGCTTTTCTGCCGGCCATTGGCGTTCATCTGCCGACGGGCGCATCGCTGACGGCCGGGACACTAAGCACCAATCTCAACGTCAAGGGTCCGACAAACAAACTGGTCACCGACGGAACCATCGGCTTGTATTCGGCCAAACTGTCCGGGTTCGATCTTGGTTCGAAAATGTCCGCAGTCAGCGCTCTCACCGGCCTGAAAACCGGCAAAGATCTGGACATCGAAAAACTTACGACGAATGTGCATATGGCGCCGAATGGGCTGCGCGCGGAAAATTTCATTGCCGTGGTTCCAAGCGTTGGCAATATGACTGGGGCCGGAACTCTCGACGCAAAAAATAATCTGGATTTCAAAATGGCGGCAACGCTCACTGGCGGAGCGATCGGAGCAATGGGCTCGGCCGGTGCGGGAGTTGGTTCGTTAGTTGGCGCATTGGGCGGCTCCAAGGGTAGCGGTTGCAAAGGCGGCACCACGATTCCGTTTCAGATTCAAGGCACCGCTTCTGATCCGAAGTTTGTTCCCGACGTTGGCGGAGCTGCAGCCAACATGTTGAAATCGCAGTTAGGCTGCGCGGGCGGGTCGCTCAGCAATCTCGGAAACGTCGCCAAGCCGGGTGCACAAAGTCCGACTGACGCTATAAATTCGCTGGGCGGGCTGTTTGGAAAAAAGAAAAAACCATAATCAATTTGCAGTCAAATAAGAGAGGTTGGGCTTATTTTTTCCGTGTTCTTGTTGACGTGCGTGTAACTTCACAGTAGCCTCGTCCGTCCATACGACTGACAGTTCGTCGGCGGATTTTCTCTTTCTTCCAAAGGAGTTGGCATGCGCTCTTGGTTCGAACGCACCAGTTCACCTGCGCTCGTTGGCTGCATCGTTGCAATCCTGCTGCTGATCGCGCCCGCCGTAATCTTTGCGCAGGGCGGCGAGCCCAGGTACTTCGCCATCCGTGGCGCGCGAGTTGTGCCGGTTTCCGGGCCCGCGATGGACGAGGCCACGATCGTGGTGGCTCGCGGCGTCATCGTGGCAGTGGCGAAAGATGCGGCGATTCCCGCCGATGCCTGGCTGATCGAAGGCAAGGGCCTGACCGTTTATCCAGGATTGCTGGATGCGTTTACGGACGTGGGACTTCCTCCGCCCGCTCCCGCGCCTGCCGCAGAAGGTGCTCCACGCAGGACGGGCGAAGGCGCTCGCGGTCCGGAGGACCGTCCCAATAGCACACCGTGGCGCAATGCAGCTGACGAGGTGAGCCTCTCGGACAAGCGTATAGAAACGTGGCGCAGCGCAGGATTTACCACCGTCGTTTCCTGTCCCAAGGCCGGTTTTTTCCCTGGTCAGGCAGCGGTGCTGGATCTTGCTGGCGAACGTGCAGGCGATCTGGTGGTCAAGTCTCCCGTCGCGATTCCCGTTTCCATCAAACCGCTTGGCGGATTCGGAAGCGGGTTTCCCGATTCGCTGATGGGCGTGCTGGGGTATGAGCATCAGGTTTGGCTGGATACTGACTGGCTTACGAGAGCTGGCGAAGCCTACGAAAAAAATCCCAAAGGAATTGCGCGGCCGCGCTATGACCGGGCGTCCGCAGCGCTAGCAGAGGCTCTCGAAGATCACGCATTGATCCTGGTGTCAGGGAATTCCACGCTCGATATGCGGAGGGCGCTTGATCTCACCGATCGCTGGAAAGTGAATGCCGCAATTTACGGCGGACAAGGCGGTTACGAAATCGCCGATGAACTCGCTGCTAAAAAAGTTCCGGTATTGATCGACCTGAAATGGCCGGAAAAAGAAAAGGACAGCGATCCGGACGAAGTGCCATCGCTGCGCACGCTGCGGTTTCGCGATCGAGCTGCTTCAACACCGTCCGCTTTTGTGAAGGCGGGAGTGAAGTTTGCGTTTTATTCCGGCGCTACGGCTAATACAAAGGATCTTCTCAAGGCAGTAAAAAAATCGATTGATGCGGGGCTGACGGCCGATGCTGCGCTTCGCGCGCTCACGCTCTCGCCGGCGGAAATTTATGGAGTTGCCGATCGACTTGGCTCCATCGAAAAAGGGAAAATCGCCAATCTCGTGGTAACCGACGGCGGTTTGTTTGAGGAAAAAACGAAAATAAAACTGGTTTTCGTGGACGGCCAGCGCTTCGAAATTCGCGAGCCAGAAAAGCCCAAGGATCCGCCCAAAGGCGACATTACCGGAAAATGGAAGATATCTTTCACCAGCCCCGAGGGCCCGGAGGAATCCACCGCCGACCTCGCGATGGCGTCCGATGGGACCATCACTGGAACGCTTACATCCAAGCGCGGCACTGCGGCGATCCTGAGTGGCTATCTGAGCGCAGACAAATTCAATTTCGTGATCAACATTTCGATCGGGCCGTCGTTTGCCGATATCACCTTCAACGGAACCTTTGACGGAACTTCGATCAAAGGAACGATCAACGTTCAGGAATTCTCGATTGATTTTACCGGAGTGAAACCCACAAGTAATTCTTCACTCGCAGAGATTTCATCTACGCTGCAGGGAGATGCGCGATGAACGCCCGCCATGGAATTGCCGTCGCTGCACTGCTCTCGGCACTGGTTGGATCGAGTTCGGTTTCGCGTGCAACGCCGCCTGCCGACGCCGATTCGGTGATCCTCATTCAGAATGCCACCATCTTGACCGTTTCGCATGGCATCATCGAAAACGGATCCATCCTTATTAAGGATGGCAAGATCGCTGACGTTGGTTCGTCGATCAAGGCTCCGACCGGCGCAAGATTGATTGACGCCACCGGCCAATTTGTAATGCCCGGGATCATCGATTGCCACTCACACATCGCGATCGAAGGCGGGGTCAACGAAGGCAGTGTATCCGTTTCCTCGATCGCGAATATCGCGGAAGTCCTCGATTCGGACGATGTGGGCATTTACCGTGATCTTGCCGGCGGTGTGACCACCGCAAACATTTTGCACGGCAGCGCGAATTCCATTGGCGGGCAGACCATCGTCATCAAACTGCGTTGGGGCCAGCCGGCAGCGAAATTGCCGTTCGAGGGCGCACTTCCGGGAATCAAGTTTGCTCTCGGCGAAAATCCCAAGCGCTCGAATTTCAGCATTCCCGGGCAGCCCAAACGCTATCCGGCCACGCGTATGGGCGTCGAAGAAACCATCCGCGGCGCGTTCACGGAAGCGCGAGATTATAAGAACTCCTGGGAGGCGTACAGGAAACGCATCTCTGGTGGAGAAAAAAATGCGTTGCCGCCGCGACGCGACCTGCGACTTGAACCGCTGGTCGAAGTCCTGAACGGAAAGCGCTACGTGCACGCGCACTGCTATCGCGAAGACGAAATCCTGATGTTGCTGCGGGTCGCGAAAGAGTTCGGTTTCAAAGTACGCACGTTCCAGCATGTTCTGGAAGGCTACAAGGTTGCCGATGAACTTGCCGCAGCGGGCGCTGGCGCTTCGACCTTCTCCGATTGGTGGGCTTACAAAGTCGAAGCCTACGACGCCATTCCATACAACGCTGCGATGATGACCAAGCGCGGCGTGGTGGTCTCCGTCAATTCCGACGATGCCGCAGAAGCAACGCACCTCAACCAGGAAGCCGCGAAATCCATGAAGTTCGGCGGGCTGACGCATGATGAAGCACTGAAGCTGGTCACCATCAATCCCGCCATGCAGCTGGGAATTGATAAGCGCGTTGGCTCGATCGATGTTGGAAAGGACGCCGACCTGGTTATTTATAATCACGATCCGTTGAGTGCCTATGCGGTAGCGCAGAAAACCATCATTGACGGGCGAGTACTCTTCGATCGCGACAAAGACATCGCCGGACGCGCAACGCTTGAAAAAGAGAAGCAAGATCTGCTGGCCAAAGAAAAAAAGGCAGAAGAGAAAAAGTCCGACGAGAAGAAACCGGACGCAGCGAAAAAGCCGGAACATAAGCCCGACGCGAAGACTGATACGAAGCCCGATGATAAACCGAAGCCGCCTTCAGACGCGGGGAAGCCCGACAGCGGGGAAGATATGACCAACTCTCCTGATGGCGGTGCACAGTGAGAATCGGCACGCTGAGGAAAAGCTCGATTTCACGGACGCTGATTTTCCTGGTCGCCGCGGTTGGCATTCTCTCCGTGCCTGAACGCGCGAGGGCACAACAGCCGCCGCCGACTTACGCAATCACCCACGCGAAAATCGTCTCGCTCGCCAGCTCGCCAATTGAAGACGGCACTCTGGTAATTAAGGATGGCAAAATCGCTGCTGTCGGCGCCAGCGTGGAAGTGCCCGCAGGCGCGCAGGTCATCGATGGCAAAGGCTTGCAGGTCTATCCGGGATTATTTGATCCGGTCACGCAAATGGGACTGAGTGAAATCGGTGCGGTCAGCGCCACGGTAGATTCCACGGAAACCGGCGCCTACAACCCGGACGTCGTCGCCGCAACTGCGGTACTTCCTTCCAGCGAGCACATTCCAGTGACGCGCGCGGCCGGCATAACGGAGGTTCTGGCCGTTCCCGGCAGCGGTGGTTTCGATTTTTCCAGCAACCGCGGCGTCATCGGCGGGCAGGCGTCCGCATTCAACCTTACTGGCTGGACCATGGAGGACATGCAGATCAAGCGCAGCGTCGCCATGGTGCTGAACTGGCCGCAAATACAAACCCGCACCTTTGATTTCGCTACGTTTTCGCGAAAAGAAAAACCTTACGGCGACGCCAAGCAGGAGTATGAAAAACAGGTTACCGAACTAACTGACTGGATCGAGCGGGCGCGTCACTACGCCCAGGCGATTGGCCATGGCGGACCGTCCGATTTCGAACGCGACGTTAAACTTGAAGCGCTAGCACCGGTCGTCCGCGGGCAATTGCCGCTGCTGGTTTTTGCCGATCGCGCACGCGACATTCGCAATGCTGTGGAATTCTGCGAAAAGCAAAAACTCAAAATGATTCTGGCCGGTGGCGGGGAAGCCTACAAGGTAAAGGACCTGCTTCGCTCCAAGAATATAGCCGTCATTTTGGGTCCGGTGCTGTCGTCGCCCGACGATGAGGACGACCCGTACGACCGGCTGCTTTCACAACCGGCCGAGCTGTCGCAAGCCGGCGTGAAATTTGCCATCGGCAGCTTTGACAATTCGTTTGCGCGCCGGCTTGGACAGAATGCCGCAAACGCCATTGCCCATGGACTTTCCTACGTCGAGGGCCTAAAGGCAGTGACGCTGTATCCGGCGCAAATTTTTGGACTTGCCGATCAGCTTGGCACGCTTGAAACGGGGAAAATTGCCAACGTCATAGTTACCAATGGCGACCCACTTGAGCTGACCAGCGACGTCAAGTATCTCTTCATCAAAGGACAGCTCACGTCCACCGACAACAAACAGAAACGCCTATACGAAAAGTATCTAAATCGTCCCAAACCGTGATCGGCAACGGAAATCGTTAGGAGATGCCTGTTCTCGCAGCGGCACGGCACGCCGTATGCTTCTTTTTTTATGATTCTTCTGGGCTGACTGCAACTTTTTGGGGCGATATGCGTTTCTGTCTGTAAGTGATCATGCGCACACGTTCGCTCGTCCCGTTATGTCTCCTCGTATTTTTGCTCTCTTGTGCTTGGTCATCGCAGGCCCAAGACGCGACTAAAATCATCGACCAATACGTCAAAGCAAGCGGCGGCAGCAGCAAGCTCTCTAAACTGCAAACGCTTAGCCTGCAAGGGTCGATGACCCGCGTCTCCGACGGCAAGACCGGAGCGTTTACGCTCGACCTAAAAACTCCCAATCGCTACTACCTGGAGCTCGTCGTGGGAGAGCAGCCGGAGATCCTGGCGTACAACGGCAAATCGGTCTGGCATCTCTCGCCGCAGGGAACTCCGGTCACGCTGCTTGGCGAAGAAGCGCTGCAAGTCGAAGCGACATCTTTTCTCGCGACCTCGCATTTGCTCAATCTGAAGAAAAATAAAGTTGGGATTGCCTACGTCGGCGCGGCAAAGGTCGGCTCCCGCGATACCGTCGAAATTGAATTCACCATGCCGACCGCAGTGAAGCGCCAGTTTTACTTCGATATTTCCTCGCACCTGCTCCTCAAGGAGTCAGGCGCAACAGGCGGCGTTACGCAGGAGATCCTGTACGACGACTATCGTCCGGAAAATGCTACTAGCATTGCCCACAAACTCGAACTGCACCGCGGAAACGAGATCTACAACATTGTCGTCAATCAAGTTTCGGTAAATCAGAGCATTGGCGAACGGGTCTTCGATTTTCCAATCAAATCGCAGGTGCGTCTCCCCGACCTCAAGAAGCTGTTTGCGGAAATTGACGGCAACCAGAAAGCAGCGGACAAAATAAAAGAAAATTACACTGGCAGGCGCTCCACCGAAGAAACGGAATATGACGGTACCGGGAAAGTCACGAAAGTGGAACGGCAGGAACACACGTTTTTCTATCTGAACGGCGAAGAGATCTCCACGCTGGTAGGTGAAGACGGCAAGCCTTTGAGTGAAGAAAAACAGGCTAAGCAGAACGACATCACGAAAAAACGCATCGAGGAAATTCAGAAAAAGCAAAGCAAAAAGGAAGAAAAAGAGGAGAAAGCTCGCGAGGAAGGGAAGGGCGAAAAGGACAACGACGAACCCGGGATTGAAATTTTTCTGCGCGCTTGCCAGTTCGTAAATCCCCGCCACGAACGCTTCCGCGGCCAGGACGTTCTGGTCTTTGATTTCGAGGGCAACCCCGAGTACAAACCCAAAAACATTGCTGAGCGCGTCGCCCAGCAGCTGGCTGGCGTGATTTGGGTCGATGAAAAGCAGCACGAAGTGGTGCGCCTGGAGGCTTATTTTGTGAAGGACTTCCGATTTGCCGGCGGGTTGCCACCTACGAGGAAGCTCACATCGGCGTCCGCGTATTGCTGCTAAAGGGATTCAAAGTGAACGAGGTCACGCGGTATTCCGATTATCAGCGATTCCATATCGAAACTCTCTCCAATATCGCCAAACCAACCGAGCCTGCCAATCCTCCCGACAAACAACCTTGACGTCCTTCTAAACCGCTCGACTACTTCGGAACCGGTGCGGCCGCGTCCAGCACGTCGCGAACTTTTTGTGCCAGCAATGCCGGCGTAAAGGGCTTTTGCAAGAACGCAATTCCTGCTTCCAACACGCCGCCGGTGGCGATTATGTCGTCCGTATAGCCAGACATGTACAGCACGCGCAGGTTAGGATTTTTCTGTGTCAGCTTGCGGGCCAATTCGCGCCCGCTCATCGACGGCATGACCACATCGGTCAGTACCAGGTGAATCGGGAGGCCTGTCGCCGCGATCGACTGGGCGTTTTCCGGATCTTGAGTCACGATCACCTTGTATCCGTAGGAAGTCAAAACGGTTTCCGTCAGGTCACGGACCGCTTCCTCGTCCTCCACCAGCAGAATTGTTTCCGTTCCTTTTTGCGGCGCAGTTTTCAATCGCACGGCGGCTGCAGGCTCGGCGCTTTCATCAACTCGAGGCAGATAGACTTTGAATGTGGTGCCATGCTCGGGTTCGCTGTATACCCAGATGTAGCCGCCGCTCTGCTTCACGATGCCGTAACTGGTCGAGAGACCCAGTCCCGTTCCGCGTGTTCCGCCCTTGGTGGTAAAGAACGGTTCGAAGATATGCGCCACTGTTTCAGGACTCATTCCTGTGCCGCTGTCGGAAACCGCCAGCATTACGTAGCGGCCGGGTTTGACGCTGACGTGGTCGCTTGCGTAGGCGTGATCCAATTCCGTGTTACAGGTTTCGATGATGAGTTTTCCGCCATGTGGCATCGCGTCGCGCGCATTCACCACCAGATTCATCAGCACCTGTTCGATCTGTGACGGGTCGGCCTTGATCGTGCCCAGTTCCGCACTCATCTTTACGTGCATTCGAATATCTTCGCCCATCAACCTGCGCAGCAACTGTTCGAGTCCGCCAACGATCGCGTTCAGATCCAGGTTCTTCGGCTGCAAAACCTGCTTTCGGCTGAACGCCAGCAACTGCCTGACAAGTGCGGCGGCCCGTTCTGTGGCGTCGTCAATGCGTTCGATGTCGTTCCGCAGCGCGGTCTGGCCTTCCGTTCGCTCGCGGGCAAGTTCGGTGTAGCCCTTGATAATCGTCAGCAGATTGTTGAAGTCGTGCGCAATGCCTCCGGCCAGTCGCCCGATCGCTTCCATGCGGCGCGCTTGTTGCGATTGCATTTCCATCAGCTTGCGTTCGCTGATGTCCACCATGAAACCTTCCATGACCGGGTGGTTCTCACTGCCCTGCGTGATGGTCGCGGTGTCGCTGATCCACACCGTACGTCCGTCTTTGTGGGTGACGCGATACTCCGCTTGAAAGGATTTTCCCTGCAGGCCCGCCGCTTCTGCTGCATTGACCGCCGCGTGGTCGTCAGGATGTATGTGCCGCAGCCAGTTCTCGGAGTCTTCCAGCCATTCTTCCGGCGTGTAACCGAGAATCGATTGGATCTGGGGGCTGACGTAATACCAGCGACCGGTAACGCCGGGCTCGGCGATATAACTGATCGCAGCGACCTGTTCTACGATCATTCGATATTTGATTTCCGCTTCGGTTCGCGCGTGCTCGGCTTTTCTCCATTCTCGCAAGTCACGGCTCAGCAGTACTACGCCGCCTTCAGGCGAAGTCCGGATATCGTCCGTTGAGCCGCCTTGGGTATCTCGCACCGATACGCTTTCCCATTTTCGGCCAATCATCGCTTCACGGCTGGTGCTGCCCAGCATCTGCGCGTATCTTGTGTTTACGTAGGAATATTTTCCGTCCTGGGTGACGATGGCCATGCCATCCACGGCCAGATCAAGCGCGCTGGCCTGTTGCCTGACCCTTTCAGCGTTTTTCGACTGCCGGTAATCGCTGATGGCCATGCGAGCCGCATAACATGCGACAGAGATGGCGAGAAGCGAATAGCGCAAGATGCTCCACTCGGGACCAAGCTTCGCCGAGAGTAGAAAGATCATTACCGGCGCCACACCGAACAGCGCGTTAGTCAGAATCGTTTCGCCCAAAGACTTCGTACGTAGCACAACCGCTTCTTGTTTTTCGGTTACAGGCTTCCAGGTTGCGGCCCAGAACGCGGCCCACAGGAGTGGTACGGTCCAGGCCAGATCCAGCATTGTACCTGTCGGCGTTTCATAAACACTTTGTGCGTAGTTGGCAATGCCCGTGCCAACTGCATAAACCGCAAGATAAGCGGCCAGTCCGCCATACAACCGTCTGGTTTCCTTGGAGGGCGTGAGAAACATTCGCAACAGCGCCAGAAAGAACACCCCGATAATTTCCGCCGTGGCGACGGTGTTTTCTTGAACCAGCGCTTGATGAGCATTTAAAGATAGGGAGGGCACGTAGAACAAGCCGACATAGACAAACAGAGAGACGAGCGCGATTTGAACTGCATCCAGCACGAGCCCTGGATCGACCCCGGTTGAGTCTCGATCCTGATCCAGCAGGATGGCGATCACAAAAAAAGCTTCTTGCGTATCGAAAAGAAATCTCACGAATGAGAGTTCGGGAGGTTCGCGCAACAGGACCACTTCGTAGTAGGTCCAACCGATATTTCCTGCCGCCCACACTCCAATGCCTGCCGCCATCAACACCCAAAATGAATGAGTGAAACCGTTCCCGCGGCGCGAGGCACGCAGACACATTGCCACCGCAGCCACGCACGCAATCGTCTGCAGTGTGTTTCCGAGCAGGGAACCAGTAGGCGATTTTCCGAGTGTCAGCACTTCGACGACATGCAGTAGCAAGATCGCCGAAGCCAGGATGGAGAGTCTCCGTGGCATTCGCAGTAAGTTTCGGACTCGGCGGAATGGATTCAGCCGAGATACTAGTTTATTGGAGATTTGAAGCGGCGGGCATCAGCGAATCGGGCGATGTTCCAAACGGGTACGCCGTAAACGCGAAGACCTTCGTCTTTGCAGCGGTGGACTTCCGCAAAGTCGAGCGTGGATTATCGTCCTTCGAAGGGATAACGGTCTTGCGCTTGAACGGCGGCGGCGACGTTACGACGTAAGGCAATTGTGTCCAGCGCGGGCCGTTTGCCAAAGCGCTTGAGGACAGCCATTTGGGTGGTTAGCATGTCGCCTTCGTGGACTGCAGCGAGGGCGCGCTTGGCTTCGTGTTCCACGCGTTCCATGGCGTCGCTGATGAAAACCCGCGCGGCATCGATCATAATTTTATTCGCGGCTTCTCCCTTGGCGGAAGCGGCTTTCTGCGCGCGGAGCAAACACGATTCCATCGCGTAAACTTCCATCACGACATTTGCCAGCGCCGCGACGAGTTCTTGTTCGTCGGCAAGTTTTTCGCGGAATTTTTGCACTGCGCCGCCCGCCGCCTGCAGAAACATTTTCTTGGCGTTGGCTACCACAAGAGTTTCTTCAGCGAGCACGCCTTCGGGCGATTCTTCAAACGACGGCCCGGAGAGAATTTCGTCCGCCAGCTTCATGGCCGCAGGAATCAATGGCAATTGTCCGCCCATGGCCCGTTTCATCAGCATTTGCACGATCAGCATGCGATTGATCTCGTTGGTGCCTTCAAATATGCGGTTGATGCGCGAATCACGGTAGGCGCGGCAGACCGGATATTCTTCATGGAAGCCGTAGCCACCGAAAATCTGCACCGCTTCATCCACTACGTAATCGAGCATTTCGCTGCCGTAAACTTTCGCGATGGAACTTTCGATCGCATATTCCTCAAGAACTTTCATGGAGTGAGCGACCTTGTCACCCGCCGCTGCGGACACCATGGTCTCGATGTTGCCGGCGCTGCGATATACCATCGATTCGACCGCGAAAATCTGAATGGCCATCTCCGCCAGTTTTTCTTTCATCAGCCCGAAATCGCCAATCTGCTTGCCGAAAGCCTTGCGCTCCTTGGTGTATTTCGAGGCCGTCATCAACACGTGTTTCGCGCCGCCTACGCAGCTGGCGCCTAACGTAAAGCGTCCGGCGTTCAAGACGTTGAAAGCAACGATGTGGCCGCGCCCGATTTCGTGCAGCAAGTTCTCCTTGGGCACCCTGCAATTTTCCAGGAATACCGGCGTGGTGGAGCTGCCATGAATCCCCATTTTGTGTTCTTCATTCCCGGGTTTGCAGCCAGGGTATTTACGTTCGACGATGAAGGCGGAAAATTTCTCGCCATCAATTTTGGCGAATACGATATATAAATCCGCGAAGCCGCCATTGGTTATCCACATCTTTTGTCCGTTTAAGACGTAGTGCGTGCCTTCGCTGTTCAGTTCGGCGCGCGTGAGGGAATTCTGTGCGTCAGAGCCGGCTTGCGGCTCGCTCAGGCAATACGCTCCGATCAGCTCCGCGGTAGCAAGCTTCGCAAGATATTTTTGTTTTTGCGCTTCGGTGCCGAAATAGACAATTGGCAGAGTCCCGATTCCCGCGTGGGCTCCATGGGTGACGGCAAACCCTCCATAGATGGAAAGCTTTTCGGTGAGAACAGTGGTCGCAATCTTGTCCAGGCCCGCACCGCCGTATTCTTCGGGAACCCCGCCACCCATCAATCCGAGCTCTCCACCTTTTCGGATCAATTCCGCCATGAGTCCCGGCTTCTTGTTTTCCAAATCCTTTGCCAGAGGCAAAACCTCTTTCAAAACAAACTCTTCCGCGGTCTGTCCGATGAGCTTCTGATCGTCAGTCAGGTCGGCAGGCGTAAACACATCCAGGGCCGCCGGGGATTCAAGCAAAAAACTTCCGCCTTTTGCAGCGGTTTTGGTAACAACGCTGGTGGCCATGAGGTGCCTCCGGAGATGGTGCAAGACGATGCCGAAAGACTAGTCAAACAATAAGCTGTTACGACAGAATTGTACTCCCTGCGTCGAAGGAGTCGCAATTGACCGTTAGTACCAGTCGCGGCCACGTCGGACCAGGCAACGAACGAGCAATTCCGGCACGATTTGCCTGGAATGGCTTCCGGAATTAGAGTGGCTGACGCTCAATCTCGCACATCTGGCAATTGCTCGTCAGGAAAAACACTGGCGTTAGGCGGAACACAGGAGGGAAACGTGAGCAGTATCATTCTCTGGCGGTACAGCTTGGCAACACTGTTTTGTTTCTTCGCGCTTATTGGAATGCCGCCGGCCAATGTTGACGGCACGGCGCAGCAAGACGCGCAGCAAAAGGCTTGGCCGGAGATGGACCGTTTGAAGAAGCTGTATCTTGGCTCGTGGGACACACCGAAACGTACTCAAAAACGCCATTTTATCCGCAAGGCGGAAGTGACGCGGGTGTTTACACCAGCGAACCGGGGCCGGGCGGAAATTCGATTGTGAACCGGTTCCATTCGCAGGGCGCAGTGGCTGATTTTGAAGGGCTGCTTGTCATCACGTGGGATCCCAAGGAGAAGGCCTACAAGTCGTACGTGTTCGGCAACGAATTCCCCGGCTGCATAGTGCAAACGGGCCAATTCGAAGGCGATGCGTTGGTATTTCGTTCTGATTTCGCGGCAGAGGGCGTGAAAATGAAGCTTCGCAATGTGACCCGCGTTTCCGCTGTGGGAAAAATCGTCAGCGAAGAATACATCGCTACGGAAGGATCGACTGAAGTGCTGATGGTGCGGGTGGACGCTACGAGACGTCCCTGATGGAGCAAAGCGATCGGCGCGACAATACGAAGACAGGTTCTTTGTTGCGCCTGGCTACCTAGGCAGGCTCGAAATGGCGCGAGTCAAGGTCATTGGCAGGAACACACCTCTTGAGTCATATTTTGGAGACAACTTCTAGTAGAACCGCGCGAAGAGGATTACTATTTCTGTCAGCAAAATCTGAGCGCTAAATTAGAGGGATGAATGGGTTTTCTCGTTCGAGCCCTGAAAATTCTGCTGGTGTTGGTTCTTCTTTGCGTGGTGGTGCTGTGGTTCGCGGCGCATCGCGGCGACCGTGGTTATATAGCGCAGGAGGTTACGATCGATCGACCGGCGCCGATGGTGTTCCGGTGGATTACCACGGACGATTTGCTGCGTCGCTGGATTTCCGACCTGGTAAAACTGGAAAGAATGGGTCCAGCCGGGCCAGCCCAACCGAGCGATGTTTATCGGATAGATGAATTCATCGCAAAACGGCGCGTCGTGTTCGAAGTTAAAGTGATTCGAACAATTCCCAATCAGGAGCTTGAATTAGCCGTGAAGTCGGCTGTCGGATCCACTGACAGCTATACCGGGACCGCACATTTCAAGTTATTTCCCAACGGCGACTACACGAAGGTGGAGTTTACCTCGCAGACAGACTTCCAAAGCCTCGGCGACCAAATTGTCGAGCCGATTCTTACTTACGCGACACAAAAAAAAATGCAAGAAGATCTTACACGGCTCAAACTGATGATGGAGGCAGAGCCGGCTACGGCAACGCAAGTGGTCGTTCGCGGACGATCGACCGGAAAGTGAAACTCACGAACTTTCGCGGAGATTAGTACAGGCGTTCGATGATTCCTGCGGCGCCCATTCCTCCCCCGATGCACATGGTGATCATTCCATAGCGCGCATTGCGACGCTGTAATTCACTTAAAATGCTGGCAGTAAGCTTCGCTCCGGTGCAGCCAAGCGGATGACCGAGGGCGATCGCGCCGCCATTGGGATTCACTTTGCTTGCGTCAAGTCCGGCTTGTTTGATTACGGCCAATGATTGAGCGGCGAATGCCTCGTTCAATTCGATCACTGAAATATCTGCGAGCGTCAACCCCGCAAGTCTTAGGGCTTTGGGAATTGCGTTCACCGGGCCGATGCCGAATTCTTCTGGCAAGCAGCCGGCCGTTGCATATGCCACAAAGCGCGCCAGCGGCTTAGTATTCAGAGCCTTAGCACGGGCGTCGCTCATCACTACTACAGCAGCGGCTCCATCACTCATCGGCGAACTGTTGCCAGCTGTGACTAGACCTTTGATGTGAAACGCTGGTTTGAGTTTGGCGAGAATTTCCAGCGAAGTGTCGGCGCGCGGCAATTCATCGATGTCGAACATGACGGAATTCACGGACGGCTTTTGTGATTTGCCTTTTGCCGAACCGCCGTTCCCATTCGCAGGCAGAAACGTAATTTTTACTGCGACGGGCAAAGTTTCGTCTTTGAATTTTCCGGAAGCGATAGCTGCAATCGCTTTCTGATGGGAAGCCATCGAAAATTGATCAGCCTGCTCCCTCGAAATGCCAAACTTGCGAGCGATATTCTCAGTCCCCAGGCCCATATTGATGTACGCGTCGGGGTAGTGATCGACCAGCCAGGGATTCGGCGAAATCTTATTTCCGCCCATGGGCACCATGGACATGGATTCGGTACCGCCCGCGACAATCACTTCGGCGCCGCCGCCGCGTACACGGTCCGCGGCCAGAGCGATCGCTTGCAATCCCGAAGAACAAAAGCGGTTGATGGTCATGGCGGAAGTTTCTACTGGCAAACCCGCGCGCAGCGCGGCGATGCGTGCCACATTCATCCCTTGTTCGCCCTCAGGCATCGCGCAGCCGAGAATGACGTCATCCACTTCACCGGCAGCGAGGCCGGGCACCCGCGCGATGGCTTCGCTGATCACTAACGCTGCGAGATCGTCGGGCCGGGTGGCGCGCAGCGTGCCTTTATAAGCGCGTCCTACCGGTGTGCGAACTGCGGAAACGATTACGGCTTCTGGCATGGGATTGCCTCGTGTCGAAAACTCTTAATTATTGTTGGCCGTCGCGCTGGAAAACGCAAATCGTGATGCGGCGGTCATTTCTTATGAGCTGGCTTGCCCGCGGGGCTTTTCTTAGGAATGAGAAGCGTCGCAGGAGGCTCGATGGGAAACTTCTTGGAATAATTTCCCTGATTGACGGCGATAGCGACGCGGCCCCGGGAATCGATGTACAGTAGCGAAGCGCCTACCGGTACGTTCATAAAAGTCTTCACGTAAGGCAGAGTGACAGGTTTTTTGCTGATCTGAACGGTGACTTTGTCGCCGAGCACATAGCCGAGCGATTCAAAATCTTCTTTGGGCACGTCGGTGATCAGCGATCCAAAAGGATCGTCGAGACCAATAATTTCGCCTGTAATGCCTTTTTCATCTATCTTCGGTGTTTTCGGAGTAAGCCGAACCAGCTGCGGAACCTCCGGGCCGGCAATGGTGTAGTCCCAGCCTTCCGCGAGGTGCGCTGCCGCGGGAGAAAAAATGTCGCGTCCGTGGAAGGTAGACGATAGCGCGGCCTGGATCATCCAATGCTGATTGGTAATTTCCCTGGCGCCTTCCAATCCATCGCGCTCAATTACAGCGCTGACCAGACCGTTGTCCGGCACCACAAAGAACTGGCCTTTCTTGGATTTAACGATCACCGCTTTGCGGGAAGTTCCCACTCCTGGATCCACCACCACGAGAAAAACTGTCCCTGACGGATAGTAGGGCGTCACGCCGTACAAGAAACGTGAAGCTTCCTCGATTTGAAATGGCGTCACCTGGTGCGTGATGTCCATGATGCGCACATCCGGCGCGATGCCTATGATCACCGCTCGACAGATGGCGACTGCATCGTTCGCGGTACCGAAATCAGTCATGAAAACAATGGCAGGTTTTCTGGCTGGAGCTGTGGTTGCATCTTTTGGCGATGGAGCGTTTGCGCAGCCCGCGGAAACGCCGAGGAAAACCAACAGCATCGCGAGAAACGGCCACCTTTGCAGCCACGAGGGCATAGGAATTCCTCTCTTTTCGAGCACCTAGTATATGCATTTCGAGGAAGAAGTCTCGCGCTTCCGGTTTTGTACGGGATTTCGTGGGAACTTGTAGGTTCTTCGATTAGAATTTTAGTCCTCAGCCGGGACTCTTCTCAGTCTCGCCCGCGCCCTAAAGTGAATCCCAAATTTTCCGTGCAAGGAGATTTTAAATGCGTCGAATGTTGATTTTGACGATACTCTCGCTGTCGCTGCTTTCGTTGCCGGTCTTCGCGGACCAACTCACTCTGAAGAACGGGGACCGCTTGTCCGGCACCATCGTCAAGTCGGACGATGATGCCAAAACACTCCTGATCAAAACCGACTGGGCAGGGGACGTCACCGTCAAGTGGGACGCCATCACGACCATTGTGTCTTCGCAGCCTCTGCACATCATGCTTTCTGACGGGCGGGTGATTGTGGGCAGGGTGAGCACCACGGATGGGATACTGGAGATCGCTACGGATGGCGGCACCGTGCCTGCGGCGCACGATGCGGTGAAAGCAGTTCGCGACAATGCGACGCAGGCCGAAATCGACCGGCTGCAGCATCCTCGCCTTCGCGATTACTGGAGCGGACTGTTCGACTTGGGGCTGAGTCTGACGGAGGGCAATTCGTCGACGGCCGCGCTTACGATCGCGGGAAAGGCTTCGCGGGTTGTGCCGAAAAATAAGCTGACGCTGTATTACACCGAAGTGTACTCCAGGGATAGCAATGAATCGCCGGCATTGACTACTGCAAATGCCATCCACGCAGGCGTTCGCGATGAGTTCAATCTGAAACCAAGAGTCTATGCCTTTGCCTTTACAGATTTTGACGAAGATGCTTTGCAGCACCTTGATCTGCGCAACGTGATCGGTGGCGGTCTCGGCTACCACGTCATCAACACCAAGAAAACGCAGTTCGATGTGTTTGGCGGCGGAAGCTTCAACCAGGAATATTTTGCTTCGTATACAATCGCGAATCCGGCGCCACCCCCGGTGCTGCTGTTTGAACCATCGCAGTCGCGTCACAGCGCCGAAATTGTGGCTGGCGAGTCGCTCAGCACAAAACTGGGGCCTCGAACGACCGTCAGCGAGCAGCTCTCATTCTTTCCGAACCTGAGTTCCACCGGAGAGTATCGCGTTACGTTCGATGCAAATGCCGTTACCAAACTCAAAACATGGCTTGGATGGCAGATTACCCTCAGTGATCGCTACATTTCCGATCCGCCCTTCGGACTGAAAGGCAATGATTTGCTGCTTTCCACAGGATTGCGGTTGACGTTTGGTAAGGGAATCTTCTAGAACCAGTGGGGCCGCGCGCGGGTTGTCCATCCTAGAGGAGGCTGAAATGAGCGGAATACTGTATTGGATCGTGGTCGGGCTGATTGCAGGGTGGCTCGCCGGTAGAGTGATGAAAGGCGGTGGCTACGGCGTCGTGGTGGATATTATCCTCGGCATGCTTGGCGGGATTCTGGGAGGATGGCTATTCGGGATGCTGCACATTTCCATGGGTGGTGGTTTAATTGGCGGAATCATCGTCGCCTTCGTCGGCGCGGTTATTCTGGTATGGATCACGCGGTTGCTGAAAAAAGCCTGACCTATGCCGGAGTTCGCCCAGTGAATGAAAGAGCGGGCTTCGGGTTACTAAAAGCAAATCGCGTCGGCTGCCGGGGGTAGGCAGGCCAGCGCGACTTCCGTCGCGGGTAACTCAGTTGGCTGCGGCGCGGTCTGCACGAGTGGCCAAGTACCACTCCGCGGTCGGCGCGCGCTGGAACTTTAAGTGCAGCTCTGCGCCTTCGGCGTTTTTTGCATCGCCGGACTTTTGGCGGGCGAGAATAAGATATTTAATGGCCAGTGGGGAATGCGGGTCTGCCGAGAGTTCGTCACCTGCGCTCGAATAATCCTTCTGCCCATAAAAAACGTAGCCGCGCGCGGATTCGTAGCAATTTTCAACGATCAAGTCGCGTGTTTCGGCCGCGAGCTTTTCTAGTTTTTGCACGATGTCATGAGCTGCGTCTAGCTGATTTTGTTCCGCGAGGATGCGCACTTCGTCGCGCCAGATTGCCGCCAGCGAGGGATTGCGATCAGATTCGCTCATGCCATCGATTGGGGAAGTGTAAGTTCCTTCGATTTCGCGAAGTTTTTGCAGCTGTTCTTTTGCGGTAGGCAGCAGCATCGCATACGCTTCCTGTATCTCAAACGCAGCATAAGGTTCGTGCAGGGCACTGGCTCTACGTTCCAGTTCAGAAAGCTTCTGGAGTCCAGCCGCGCTTTTGTCCTGCCAGAAAAACATCAGCGCCTGCTGGTACTCGGCGTGAAGCCGATCCCGGTTGTTTGCGGCGATTGCGAGCGCTTTGCGATACTCCGCTTCGGCTTTTACAAAATCGCCCATCAACGTGTAGGTGTCACCGAGCCCGATTTGCGATGTAATAAATGTCGGTGTGATTTTGAGCGCCGCGGAGTAGTGTGCCAGCGATCCCTGATCATCGCCGATATAGCGGGAAACTTCACCGATGGAATCTTCAGGATTCGCTTGGCCGGGCTCCAACTCTGCGTAGCGCTGCACGTAAGCCAGGGCCTTCACAGGATCCGGATTACCGGTTTGCACCTTTGCATAACCCAGATTATTAAAGACCGGCGCAAAATTGCTGTCCAGCGCGATGATTTGCTCCATCAATTTTACAGAACGATCGTAATCCTGCTGGGAATAAAGCCATTCGGAAGTCAAGTACAGTGCGTGGCGATCTTTCGGGAATCGCGCGAGAAGATCGTTCATCGCTGTGATTGCCGGCAGCATGTTGTCTTTTTGCACGGCGACGAGAAAGTTTACCAGCAGGCGCTCTTCGGGTGGCGCGTTCGCTGCCAGCAATTCGGCTTTTTGTGCTGCTTGCGGGTTTGGTTGATTGTGGTGAGCCGCAAACGACCAGACTGCATAGGCGAGCGCGAAGTTGGGGTCCTTTTCCGTGGCCTTGCGGGCGCTCGCGGCGGAATCGTCAAGCAGAACATTTTCGTACTGGTCGAAAGCCACTTCGACAAGCTTTTGCGCTTCGACTGATTTCGCGGCAACCGGGAATGCGAAGACATGACCCGCGACCGGAGCTGCTCGAAGCGCTGTTTCTGCTGGAGACTTTGGCTCTGAGTGCGTTACGCTTGTAGATTGCTGCGGATTTGCCCAAGCTGGCGCGGACAAGAAAGTTGGAATCAGCAGAACTGCGGATTTTAAGAAGAAACGATTCATTTTCTTGTACTCCGCGGCAATTCACTCTCACGTGCGAACCACGCCTGAAATTTTCGTGCCATGTAAAACTAGCGCTGTGCCTCATGTCTTCGTAACTGGCCGAGCGGACAGGTGTGCTGCGTGGTTACTCGGAGTGCTTTTTTGACAACACATTTGATTTGTTTCTACTGGGCACTTGTTGCAGAGATTGCGGCAGCAGATACTCCAAGTAGCCCTACTCGAAAGGTGACGTGGGTATGTCCAAATTGTCTTCGGTTAAATTACTGCGCGGCGGGTTCGCGGCGTTCTTGTTCGCCCTTGCGTGCACTCCTGCGGTTCCGGCAATCAAAAATATGGCTGTGGTGGCATCGGCGGGCAGCAAGCTCGCAGACGTGCCGCTCACGGAGTTAGTCAAATATTGTAAGGGCTCCGCGAAAACCTGGCCCGATGGAAGGAATTTCGTAATCGTATTGAAAAATCCAGATTTGCCGGAGATGCGCGTTGCTCTGCAGAAGCTCTTTGGCGGCGGCGCTGCGGAAGCCAGACTCGCCATCGCCAAGTTGAATGAGACCCGCCAGGCCGCTGTAATTGTCGATTCCGATGATGATTTGTTGCGTGCCGTGGATACCACGCCTGGAGCGGTTGGAATTGTGGACGTTTATTCGATCAACAGCTCGGTGAAAGTGCTGCGCGTGGATGGCAAACTGCCGTTCGATGTGGGCTACGCTCTCAAAGGCAACTGACGTTTTTTCTCACCGGCATAAATAAATCAGAAAAATCTCTTCCTAAGTGCGTGGAGGGTCGCCCGTGGACCGCAACGCCTTGATCGCCGTTAATCCAATCAACAAAATTGCCGCTCCCAACGCACTCCACAACAATTCCGGATGCCGCTCCGTGAATGGCCGTGGGTCCCGGTAGTTCGCAGTTTCCTCTTCCGGGCCGAGAGAAAGAAACCGGTAAACGGGCTTTGCGCGTCCGGGGTCAAAGTAGTGACCCAGATCGTACTGCGGGCTTCGAGCCTTTTCGTTGCCATAGAGCAGCCTGTACTTTTGTCTTGCGACGAGTTTGAAACGCAGCGAGCGAGGCACGGATGCGAGTGTGAGTTTCACATTGGCCAAGCCACGATCATTTCCGTTGATCATTTCCGCGCGAATCAACCGGTTGCCAGAGAATTCCGGGAAGTCTATGTTCAACGACTCGCGCACCTTGTCGTTCTGTCTATAGCGATACACAACTCCGGAGCCCCAGTACGACCATTCCTGACCATCGCTGCTTCCGCTGACACGGACGGCACGATAAAATTCAGAGCTGTCAGTATCAATGCGAAGTTGCGAGATAGTCTGATTTTCGGACGCGAGGCTCGCTCGCCAAACACTTTCCTCCGGATCAACGGATTTTTCCTGCGTGAAAGCTGACGTGACATCCCTTGTCTGGACGACAAGTGAGCCCTCATGCAAAACGCTGATCCCACTGACCGGGAATTGCGCCGACTGATCCGCAATGCGCACGCGAATGTAGCGGGAACTCAGTCCTCTAAACGGGATCGTCTGCGTTCCGTCTACCGCTCGCGAACGAAACCGCGCAATTGGCGCACGCGCCTCCACAATTCGCCAGTTTTTCGCGTCATCGCTTAACGCCACTTCCGCCCATACGATAAAGTCTGGACGGCTGGTCTCCACTTTTACCCGATCGTAATTCGGATGGCTGTCGCCAAGATCGCCGATCACTTGCGTGTATTGCCCCGCGACAAAACTGTTCTCGATGACCCGCGCCGCGTGCTCTTCCAAATTTCTCGGCGCATGTCTCGCCTGCAAAACGTAAGGTACTTCTTCGCCGTTCGAATTCACGATCCGCACGTCTTCGCAGCCTGGCTGGCAATGTGGGTACATTTCCCACGGCAGCGAAACCTCTGCCGGCGCGTCGCCCTCCGTCACGAGTATCTGCACGGCGCGCGAGTAGCGCCACGAGCGCCATTTGTCGGGCAGATCTGCCGGCAATGCCAGGACGCCGATCATACCGGCGAAAAACAGCGCCGACATGATTCGCCGAATCGTCAATTTCCACGCTCGCGTGCAAGTTTGCGCGTATACGAGAACGAGACTCCCAGCAGGACCGCGCCGAGAACAAAAAAAGACAATATCCGGTAACCTCTATCCAGGAACGACAGGTCATACAAAAACACTTTTCCGACTACCAGCCCAAACAGCGCCAAACTCTGCCAGCGCAGCAGCGCCGATTTTTTCTGAACTCCAAAGAACAAGAGTAGCGTGGCGTACAACGTCCACAATACCGACAGCGAAACATGTTGTGCCAGCGCGGCATCCATTGCGCCGCCTGCTTTTGCAAAGTAGTCCCAAAATTCCAGGGAGAGGGCAATCAACGCATATATATTAATCGCGACCGCTAGAATGCCGATCTCCGTTCGTTCCGGTTCTGTCACCTCGGTCTTGTGCGTACGTGCCGCCCATAAGCCCATTCCCATGCTGGCAATCATTACAACGAACGCGGCGAATCGTGGGTTGAAAAGAAACTGTCCGCCGGCCGGCGGAAGCAGCAACAGGCGAAGTCCGGAAATCGCCAGCAAAAGAAAGCCCGCCTGCCGTAGAAAATTACTGGCGGCGCGGAAACCTGTCCATACCAGAATGGCGCCTTCGACGGAGAAAGTGAGCGTGATCCATTTTCCTTCGAGGCGAATCGGAACGGCCAAGGTCAAAAACGTCAGAGCCAGGCCCGCATACAGCAGCCGCGCCAAAGCCGACTGATTATCTTCGCCTGCGGGAATCAGCCGGGCGATTCCTACGTGCGCGGCTGCCAGAGCCAGAAACAGCAACGTTAGCGGCCACTTGTCGGCAGGCCACAGCAAAATAAAAAGCGCGCCAGAGTACGCGAACGCGTTCAGCAGGATGATTGCGACGTCAACTTCTTCGGGTGCCAGACCGCGTATTGCTTTGGCCACCGGCAATGCGCCGTACAAAAAGAAGAACAGCGTGGCAAACACCACGGTTCGTTCCAGCGGGGAAGTGCGGTGGAAGAATTCGCCGTACCATCCCCAAAAATAAATCTGCGTGCCGATAAAGGCGATCGGCACCAACGACCTCCAGTCTTTTTTTGTGGCAATCGCCAGCGCGCCCAAGCCCAGCAAGATCAGGTAGCCAAACAGGACCACCTGTTGATCCTTGCCGCTGCTCACCAAAATCGGCGTCAACAATCCGCCCAGCAAAGACAACACTGCGATGCGCTGCGAATCGCGTCCGATGGCCACCGCCGCCATCACGCCCGTAATCACGATCATGGCCGCGAAGCCGAGGTCCCGGCTGTATAGGGTGTAGTACTGGCATCCCGCCCAGACGGAAAGAAACAGCGTTGCTTCGCCAAGTGCAGCAATGCCTTCTGAAAAATAGCTGTAGCCCTTGCCCAGCAGCCACTGACTCCACGGCAGCATCAACGCGCCCAGCAAAACGCCGATGGCCACGCGTCCAGAAGGTCCGATGACGTTATTGTCGAACGCCCACTTCAGGCCGGAGGAAATCGCGATCAGCATCGCGACGATCCCGATCCGGTTGAACCAGTTTCCGGCAATACGATTTTCCAGATCGACCGGAGCGGCACTCCTCGCGTAAGCCGTCCCGACGACCGGTTCGCCGGTCACGCTTGCTGCCCGATACACCGACGGATGCACTGGAATGGCAGATCCCACGCTAGCTGGGGCGGGCGGCGGTGCGGTTGGCTCGGCTTCCGGCCTAACTAATATCGGCTCCATGACTCGAACCTGGTCGGTGACTGTTTCCGGCGGCGAGACGGCGGTCTGTTTAACATCTTCAGGCCTGCCTTGAGCCGAGGCAGCTTGGTGCGTGGCGGCTTCCAGGGCCAAAATTCGCTTTTCAAGCACGTAAATGCGCGAAGTCAGTAGAGGTATCTGCGCCAGTGAAGGAGATTCACGCTCGAGGCGGCGTACCGCCGCCAAGGCCATAATGGCAAGGACCGGCCCCGTCAAGAAGAGGGCAATTGCAATCAGTACAAGGAATCCCATACGGGTAGGAACTGCGAGATTAGAGCACAGCGTCCAGGCGCGTACAACTCAATTTGGAGTCGGGAACTGAACCTTTTTGAAAGAAGGGCCGCGCCGCAAACTAGGCAAAAATGTAGCGTTTGCGTCCTTTCGCGTTCCGATTTACATGCCCTAACCTGTTCGTTCGGACAGGCTTTTCCACAGGGCGTACAGCGAAGCCTGGCAAAGCGCAACCCGGAACTCGTGAGCCATCTATCCTGCCTATTTTTATAGAGTTAGAGTGCATCAAATCGAAACACCCGGGTACTAGTAGATTCGTTTGACCCCCAAAATGTGCCGTCTGTACCATAGCCCCGGCTTTCTAAATGCTGTCTAATGGTACAGGTGCAGAGAACAGCAGAACGTTAGTACAGTTCCCGCATCTAACAGACGGGCAAAGGCGCAACAAAGAACCAGCCCAAATAGCGACCATCGGGCCCAAGAATAGAGGACAAATGAAGACCAATGACAGCAGCCGCAAGTGGATGTGGTGGTTCCTGGGAGTCGTTTTGGCTATGCAGCTTTATTTCGTCCGGGAGCTTCTGGCGGCATTTGCCCTGTTCGTTTTGGGATTCGGAGCGATCGCCTTCGTCTTAGGTGCCGTCTATATGCTTCACCAGGGCTGGGCAGTTGCCGTGGAGAGTCTGGCGAACAGCCAACACCCGGCAGTGCTTACCGTGAAGCGCGGTGTAAATTCGATGGAAACCGCGGCCCGCAGCAGCGCCCTAGCCACCATCGGTGGGGCGGAAGAGCTGGCCAAGCGTGCAATCCGCCGCGCCGGTTCCGCCCCTGCGCGGTAACGCTTAAAGTTTCGATTTGTTAGTAGGGAGAAGCCTCTGGCAAAGTTGTACTCCTGCAACTTTGCCAGTGACTAGCTATAAAGAACCTGGAAAAAAGAGCCAGTCGCCCTGAGCAAGCGATTGGCTCTTTTTCTTGGTGATGGATGGCAATCGCTTCCCCTGGTCGCAGATGGCAAAGGACACGCGGAGAGGAAGTCCTGTACCTAAGTTCAGAGGGCACAGCTGACCTAAAACTGACCTTCGAGCCTGTATTCCGTTCAGTCGCAGTGCAGTATTTTCCTTCCCGGTGGTAGGACACAGTCCTCCTCCTCGCAGTTTCCGCATCGACTGTATCCGCCAAAGGCCCAGGAGAAAAAACGACCGTGAAGAAACCCAGATTCTTCAACAGGCTGCACTTGTGTTTGATGACGGCGATTGTGACGGTTGTGACCAACAGCACTCCGGCGGGTACCTCGCCGCTGACTATCGGAACGAACCAAATGCCTGCGGCGACGGTCAACGTCGAATATCGGTCCGCGATCACAGTTGGCGGAGGCGCACCACCGTACCAGTGGCGAATGACTTCGGGGAGCCTCCCAGCAGGATTGAGCTTCGATGATGTTTCGGGAACGATTGTGGGAGTGCCGGAAGTAAGTGAAAGCACGAGCCTTGTGGTAAGTGTCTCAGATTCTGCGGGGCATACCGCCTCAGCGCTGATTGGGCTAAATGTCCTTGCTGGCAACTGGGGAACGACCTACTACGTGGACAGCGAATCTGGAAACGACGGCAACTACGGCACCTCGGAGTCCTCGCCATGGAAAACCATGGCGCGTGTTAGCAACGCAAGTTTCGCGCCTGGGAGCCGAATACTGCTGAAGAGGGGAGGCGTTTGGAGAGAAGAACTGAACTTTCCATCGTCCGGTATCGCTGGCCAGCCAATCCTTGTCGATGCGTACGGCACGGGAAACGCACCTGTAATCAGTGGAGCCGATCTGCTTCCCCAGACTGGATGGACAGTGTGCAGCACGTGCCAGGCGTACGTCTGGCGAATCCCCGTAAGAACACAACCTAACATTGTTCTGTTCAACGGCACGCTTGGGATTAAGGAAACGTCTGTCGCGAATTTGACTGACGCCACAAAATGGTTCTGGAGCGACGGTACGTTATACGTGTGGTTCACTGGAAATCCGGGTTATTCCTACAAGAGCCCCGGAGTCGAAGTAGGCGCGAGGCAGATTGGCATCGCATTATTCGGTGTTTCTTATGTGACGATTCAGAATTTGCATGTCGAGGGCGCGAACGGAAAACCAAGCAACGGAACGGTATACGCGCAGGCGGTCACTTCGCTCGGTCGGAGCACGCATAACATCAGCCTGCATCGGTTGACGCTGAAAAACGGCGCAGGGGATGGAGTTCATCTGGAAGACTGCAACGCATGCATCGTGCAGGGCGTAACGGTATCGGGGATGGCTAGAAACGGAATTGAATTGGTTTCCGCCCATGCCACGTATCCGGTTTCCTCCGGCGCTATCCTCGGCAATACCGCCGCGTATAACCACTACGACGGAATTGGAACGTATGGCTGCGCCGTGGGTGCCACTTGCGAAGGGATATCCGAGCCCGCCGGCTTGTTTCTTTCCGGTCTGCTCGTGGCCGGGAACACCGTTCATGACAACGGCGCGGGAATCTATTTTCGCTGGACCCGGAATTCGCACGTCATCGCAAATACATCCGATCGAAACATTGACACGAGTATGGGAGGCGAAGGCGGCGGGATCGAATTGGAAGCTTCGAGCAACAACACGGTGGAACGCAATTTATCGTACGCCAACCGGACAAACGGGCTGGAAATGTCTAACGACCGGGGCGCGGGCACCGGCGTCACCGGGTCGTCGAACAACCTGGTGAAATATAACGCAGTACACGATAACGCGTGGAGCGGATTGTTCACCAATGCCGCGCCAAGCTCGAACAATATTTTCCTGTACAACGTGGTTTGGAACCACGCAAACGGAGAATGTTTTCTGGCGAATGGAATCGGCCACAAATTCTACGGAAATACCTGCTGGAACAATTCGACTGGCATCGACTTATTCACGTCGAGTACCACACCTTCCACCGGCTACATCACCGTGAAGAACAACATCATCGCGGCAAGCGTGCACAACGCTGTGAAGATTGAATCGGGCGTGTCGATGTCCACGCTGGCGTTCGATTATAACGATTACTACAATCCGGAGTCGTCGCTTAATTTCCGCTGGGCCACTTCGAGCGGGGATTTTTCCACTTGGGAGAAGAGCTTCACGTACGATCTCCACTCGCGAACGGAAAATCCCCAGTTTATTTCCAGCGTGCCGAGCCAGCCTGGCGATTTCTCCGTTCTCCCGAGTTCATCCACCATCGGCGCAGGCGTGGTCTTGGACGCGACCGAGAATACAGGTTTGAACAATCTTTCAACGTGGCCGGGCGAAATTCAACTGACGACGCAAAGCGTTGCCTGGAATATCGGCGCCTTCATTGTTTTGCAGTAACACCGAATCGAAATCGGCCTGCGGCTACAGCGAACGGAGAGCCGTCGCCACCGGTTGTACGGCCGCACGAATGGCCGGAAGCAGCCCGCCCACAACTCCCATAGCCAGCGCAAAAATGATTCCCTTCACCAGCAATTCGGGCGTGATCTTGAACGCAAACGCGAGATGCGAAAAGGTCTGCAGGTTCATCGCGCCGGTGGTAAGCCCGTTGAGCGGAAGCACTGCGATGCAGCCGATCAAGCCGCCCACGAACGCGATCAGTAGGGCTTCAATCACAAACGAAAAAACGACAGACGGACCAGCAAAGCCTATTGCGCGCATGGTCGCGATCTCGCGGCCGCGCTCGGAAACGGCAGAGTACATCGTATTGAGCGCGCCGAATACCGCTCCAATTGCCATGATGGCTGCGACCAGTCCTCCAAGTATGGTAATCAGCTTTGTCAGGCGGGTAGATTGTTTGGAGTAGTAGTCGATCTCCCGCGTGACGTCCACATTAAGGCGCGGATCCGTTGTGAGCGCATCCTTAAGTTGTTGCAAGGAATCGGGCGACGCCAGATGAACGGTGATCGATTGGAAAAAAGTGTCCGGGCGATTGTAGGCAGGGCCAATGAGGTGCGCGTCACCCCAGATTTCCGAATCGAAGGCGCTGCCGCCCGCGTCGAATACGCCCACAATTAGCCAGCGGACGCTGCCAAGGCTGATAGTGTTTCCGAGCGTCAGACCTGCGTAAGAGATGTTAGCGTTTTTTCCGACGACGATTTCCGTGAGGCCGGGCGTGAACATCCGGCCCTGCACTATTTTAATCTGTCGTCGGATTTCCAGCACGTTTTTTGAAACGCCGCGGACTTGCACGTTCGCGTCGGTGCCCGTGGATATCAGCGGTATCGGCGCGACCAGCACGACCTCTGGCGTAACGAGCGGTCCGTCGGAGGAACGCGCAATTCCCGGAGCGTCCTGCACGATTTTGACATTATCGATGGTGACGCCGCCGGTCATTTCAGACGTAGCGCCGGCACGCATGATGATGGCGTTGTCTTCGGACCCGGAAGAGACCAGCGTGGCTTTGAAGCCCCTCGCCAGTGACAGCATGGCAACGAAGACGCCGACGGTGCCGGCGATTCCAAGAACAGCCACAATCGCCGAAGTCCAGCGAGCCTTTACGCTGCGCAGGTTATAGATGACGGGAATAGCCACGTCACACCCTCCTCAGGGCGTCCACCACTCGCAAGCGCATTGCCCCAATGCCCGGCAGGAGTCCGCTCGCGCCGCCAACGAAAACGGCGAACGCTAGTCCGGCCGCTAACACCGTGATCGATAATAGAAGTGGCGGTAGCAGACCGTTCAAAGCGGCGCCCACAACCGGTATCGCGAGTATCGCGAGACCCAGACCGATTAGCCCGCCGATGAGTGCAATGACCAGCGATTCCGCAAGAACGAAGAACAGCACAAAACGATCCGAGTATCCGATGGCTTTGAGCACGGCAAGCTCGCCGGTGCGTTCGCGGACGGAAATCGCCATGGTGTTGCCGGTGACGAGAAGTAGAGTGAAAAAGACGACGCCCCCGATGGTTAAGATAAGCAGTTCGATATTTCCGAGTTGCTTGGCAAAGCCCGCTTGAAACGCGGACTCGGTTTCGGTCTTGGTTTCGGTAGCAGAATTGGCGAAGCCTTTATCAATCGCCGCAGCCACGCGAACCGCGTCATCCGGCGAATCCAGCTTCAAAACGTACCAGCCGATCGCACCTTTGATTTGTTGCGGTATGTTTTCATCAAAATACGTCCATTGCAGCCAGAACTGGCTCTCGTCGCCGCCGGGATGGTCGTTTTTGTAGATGCCGTCTAGGTTGAATTCCCAAGTCTTCGTCGGCCCGTATAGCGCATTTTTGATCGGAATGCGATCACCGACCTTCCAATGGAAGCGGTTAGCGAGGGTCGCTCCGACGATAGCGCCCTGACGGTCCTTAACAAAATTGTCCCACTGGTCGTCAGGAATCTTCATTTCCGTCATAACCTGGCGCTGATTTTCGGGATCTATGACGAACTGCGGGAAAAAATTCTTCTCGTCTTGATAAACGCCGCCGAACCAATTGTTGTGAGTAACAGCTTTGACGCCCTCAATGCGCAGTATTTTGTCGCGATAGGCGAGCGGAATCGTGTTGATAAGACCGGCGCGGTTGATGACTACCAGACGATCCGCGCCAGCGAGCTCGGTGCCACGGCTGAAGGCGCCCTTTACGACCGCAAGAAAGGTGAACAAGAAAAGCGCCACCGCAAACGACCCGATGGTCAAGATCAACCGCACTTTTTTTCGGAATAGATTTGCGAAAATCAATTTTGCGTATTTCATGCCACACCTCCGGCCATGGCACTCTGCGGAATTTTGCCGCCTTCGACCAGCACACCTTTTTCCAGATGCAGTGTTGTGTGCGCGCGGTCGGCAACCACTGGATCGTGTGTCACCATCAACACTGTTTTGCCGTGCTTTGCCACCAACTCTTCGATGAGTTCCATGATATCGGTCGCGCTTTTGCGGTCCAGGTCACCGGTAGGCTCGTCGCAAAGTAAAAAGGTTGGATCGGAAACAATCGCGCGCGCAATGGTCACGCGCTGTTCCTGTCCGCCGGAGAGTTGCCGCGGATAGTGATTCATCCGGTCGACGAGTCCGACGACGGACAGCGCCGTTTCCACATGCTGTTTGCGCTGCGCTTTGGAAAGTTTTGTCAGCAGCAGCGGGAGTTCCACGTTTTGAAACGCAGTGAGCACCGGAATTAGGTTATACATCTGAAAAATGAAGCCCACGTGCCGGGCCCGCCACTGCGTCAGCTTGCTGGCGGACATATTGGTGATTTCGTCGCCATCCACCGAGATGTGCCCTGAAGTCGGCACGTCCAGCCCGCCCAGTAAATTCAGCAGCGTTGTCTTGCCCGAACCGCTGGGCCCCATGAACGCCACGAAGTCGCCTTTATCAACGTCGAGATTCAGGCCCTGCAGTACCTGAATGTTTTCTCCGCCGCGGCGATAGGTCTTGTTCACGCCACGCACTTGAATCAGGGCTGAAGAACTGCCGTTATTGTCCACGCGAATCATGCGTCACTCCTCCGGGTTTCAGGGTTTGTACTTACAAACCCTGAATAAGTCATTGGTTGATTCTTACTGCTTCGCCGTCCTGCAAATTCTCCGGGCCGCGTGCGACTAATGAGTCGCCGCTATTTACGCCAGCCATGATTTCCACATCCGAGCCGCGATCATTGCCAAGCGTTACGCCGCGCCGCTCTAGTTTTGTGTCTTTCACCAGGAACACGTAGGACTTTCCGCCGTCCGTGCGCACTGCCGATTTCGGCACGATGGCCGTCGGCTTCGGCCCCGTACTTTTCGCCACGCCTTTTTTCTTGGCCTCGTCTTCGCCCATGAACGCGACCTTCACGCCCATGTCGGGCAGAATACGTGGATCCAACTTATCAAACGAGATGCGTACTTTTACGGTCGCCTTTTGCCGGTCCGCTGTGGGGATTACCGTTCGAACATGCGAAGGAATCTGCCAATCCGGATACGCATCGAGCGTGGATGTGACACGCTGCCCGGGTTCCACCCGCGCGATATAGGCTTCGTTTACGTCTACTTCCACTTCGTTCGAATTCATGTCCACGATAGTGGCGATGCCCGTCCGCGTAAATCCGCCACCGGCGGAAATCGGCGAGACCATTTCGCCCACCTGCGCGTCTTTGGACACGATGATTCCGGCAAATGGTGCGCGAATCGTACAATTGTCCACCGCTTGCTGTGCTTCCTGAATTCGCGCGTTTGCACCAGCCACCTGCTGCTTGGCTAGCGCAATTTTGGCCCGCAGGCTATCCGCCGCGGTTTCTGCATTGTCCAGTTGATCCTGGCTCTGCACGTTTGCCGCTTTCAGTTCCGCTGCTCGGTGCAGCTGAATCTCCGCGTACCGGAGCTGCACTTCGAAATCACGGATCCCTGCTTGGCTTGAATTGCGATCCGCCACTGCCGAATCAAGAGCCCGGCGCACGTCCGAGTCGTCCAGGGTCGCGAGCAGTTGGCCGTCCTTCACTCGATTTCCTTCGTCAAAAAATACGCCGGTAACTCGCCCAGTGATTTTTGCCGCTACCGTCGCTCGCCGCCTTGGAGTTACGTATCCGCTGGCGTTCAGCAGTGTCTGTTGCGCGGGGTCTCCAGCCGGACGTGCTACCGCAACTTCAACTATGGGAGCGCGGTTTTTTAGCGCGAATACGCCGCCCGCGACCAGCAACAGCACACCGAGTCCAGCCGCGAAGAAGCCCCAGAACTTTCCGGCGCCTCCGCGGGAGCGATGCGTGTCGTGGATTTTCAGCGATGCTAGGTCCGCAGCCGGCATGGGTCGAGAGATGCTCCTCTTCGATAGTCAACCGCTTGGCGGTTACACATCCAGATGTAACGTCGAGCACGTCCGTTAGTTTTCAGTTTCGGGTAGAGGCCGGGGGAAACCCGTCGCTCATGCGTCTCCCCCTAACTATACGCGAAACCTGCTTCCTTTATATCAATCGAAAATCGCATCCAGCGTAGGCAAATCGGCGAACGACACCGCGCTACCGGCAAGCGCCGCCCGTCGGTACCGGAGGGCATAGCCATCAGCACTGGCAGGCACGAGCGACAGAAACAGCGCGACAACCGGCGGCCGTTTCAAAAAAAATAGGCAGCGGCAAAATAAAACGGACCCGGCGGAGATTACTCCACCGGGCCCGCAGATGGTTTGCCTGTTCGGTCGATTTGCAGTAGCAAATCGAGCCGATCGGGCCTTAGTAAGTTGCGCCCTCCGGCACGACGACAAAGTCGACGCGGCGGTTAGCCTTTTCTTGTCCCTTTTCCGTGGAAGCTTCGCCGGTCCGGGTGGAAATACGCGACGCGTCCACGCCCTTCTCGACGATGTACTTCTTGGCCAGATCGGCACGGGTTTGCGCCAGCTTGGCAGCTTTGGGTTCCTTCTTATCCGCGAACCCGACGATCACCAGCTTGGCGTTGGGATCATTGTTCAAGCGCAGAGCGACGTCATCGCCAACGCGCTTGCAGGCATTGTCAAAGCGGGATGCGCCTGCCTTGTTGTAGCCGCAATCGCCGGCTTTTGCTGCTTGTGGCGGAGGAGGTGGCTGCTGTACGTCAACGTTGGTCGAGGCATCAGCGGTGCCGCCACGCCCGTCGCTTACCGAGCACTTCACGGTGTAACTGCCGGGCGCAAGGCCGGTGGAATCGAACTGTGCCTTGGGACCATCGCCGCTCACCTGGCCAGCGGTCGCGGAGTAGCTATATGTCAGAGGATCGCCGTCAGGATCGCTGGCAGTTGCGGTGATGCCAGTACGCTCGCCAGGCATGATCGGGCTGCGGTCGGTGGCGCAAGAAATCGTCGGAGGTTGATTGGGCTTCTTGGCAACGGTGACGTCCGCCGCACAAGTTGCAGTGCCACCTTTACCGTCGTCAACTTTCGCGGTGACGGTATAGCTGCCTTCAGCGAGGCCCGCCGTATTGAAGCGTGCGTCAGGGCCAGTGCCTTCCACGGCGCCCCCCGAAGCAGTGTAGCTGTAGGTCAATGGATCGTTATCCGGATCGCTGGCGTTGACGTGAACCGTAACCGCATCATTGGAGCCGGCGAATACGGAGGTTGGACTCGCGGAGCAGGCCGCGACCGGAGGATGGTTCGGCGGAGGCGGAGGATTCGGGAAGCCAAAGCGCAACACGAGACCGGTGCCGAGACGGACGTTATTCTGGCGCGCGGTGGGATTAACATTTGTTCCGCTGAAATTCGTCATCAGGTAATCGATCTGGGCGAACCGCCAAGCGACATACTTGTTGAAAACGATGTCAACACCGCCGCCCGCAGCTAATGCAAATGTGTTTTGGCCGTTGTCGCCTGTCACTTGGCCGCCGCCATGCACGCCGCCAAACAAAAATTCAGCAAAGGGCACGAAATGATCGAACTTCCGCAGATTCAGGCGCGGGCCGAAGAGGTAGCTCGTGAGGCCGCCGCTGAGCTGGTTGCCGTTGACATCGCGTTTGAAATGGTAACCGCCCAGTTCTGCGGTCAGTCCGAGGAAACGATTCGCGTTGTAGGTGAACCCGCCATTGGCGCCGTGATTGTTGAAATTGCTAAAACCGTCGCCCGGGTTGAAGTTGATATAGCTGTAACCTACAGCGAGCTCAAACTTGGGCACGAGCTGTCCGGGCGCGCTGTCATCTTTAGCGGCCTTACTTGCCGCCTGCGGGCCGGGAAATGGAGTGGCCTTGGGAACCGCAGGAAGAGCAAAAACGCCGCGCGTGGCGTGCACCGCAGCTGCTGGCGCCGGCGCGGGAGCATCGGCGACGGCGGTGATTCCGGTTGCGGGTTGGGCCGCATTATCGTCCTTTTGCTGGCCAAAAAGTGGAAACGCCAGAAGCGCCGCCACTGCTGTTGCTGCACACCACTTACGCATAAACATCCTCCATAAATTCGTCGTAGGACTTTCCACTCATTACCGCGTTTACCCCGGTAGGAACTGCGCAGAGGGAGTCGGCACAGTTCCGTCTTTGTCTTATAAAGCGCGAAGCGAGAGCTTACGCATCTGCCGCCCGGCTTGCATTGTTCTCAGGGCGGGAACTTCAGATAAAAGACAAAGCGCGGTTCCAATAGCCTATGTCAAGCCGCCAAGATTCCGCAAGCAAATCCTTGTTCCGCAGCCAGAAATTCGGCCTGCGAACGTTGGAGAATTAGTTGGTAAACTGCTGGCGACATGACAACGTTTACGACCATTGACCTGAATTGGACCGGGAGGCCCCGCTCCATCGCCGCACTGCTGATGGAATCGGGAGGCACCTGTGTCGTGATTGATCCTGGGCCGGAATCTACGTTAGAAACGCTGCGCGCAGAATTACAGAAGCGCGGGCACAACTTCCAGACCCTCGATGCTCTGTTGCTGACCCATATTCACTTGGACCATGCCGGAGCGACCGGAGCGCTGGTGCGGGAAAATCCGAACCTTAAAGTCTACGTGCATGAAATCGGCTCCCCGCACATGACCGATCCCTCGCGATTGCTGGCGAGCGCTGGACGGCTCTACGGCGGAGATTTGCAAGCGCTGTACGGCGAGTGTATGCCGGTACCGGAAAAAAATCTTACGTCGCTGCAAGGTGGCCAGCGGATTCAAATCGGGCAAGCGGAATTAGAAGTCTTTTACACGCCGGGGCACGCCTCGCATCATGTGACGTATTGGGATCGAGCGTCGCGGGCCGCTTTTGTTGGGGATACCGCGGGGATACGTGTGGAGGGCCATACGTTTCTTCTGCCAGCCACACCGCCACCAGACATTGACGTGGAAATCTGGAATCAATCGCTGGATAGGATTGCGTCCTGGGGACCGGAGCGAATATTCCTGACGCATTTCGGATTTATTGAAAATCCGGCCGAGCACATTCGATTGTACAAAGAGCGTCTTGCGGAGTGGAGCGCGCTAACGCGACAGCTATTAGAGAGCGGTGCGGAGACGATCGAGGCGGAAAAGCAGTTTGTGGACGCAATTGCCTCTGAAATCAAATCCACGCTGCCGATGGATGCGGCCGATCATTACATTTTCAATGGCGGCTTGCGGCTGTCGTGGCTGGGATTGATGCGTTATGTGCGGAAGCGGGATCTGCAAGGAAAGCCGAAGAGGGCCACCTGAAGGACGAAACGAGATCAGGAAACGGATTCGTCGGCCGCCGTTTGAGAAGCGTCGGAAGCGGTAACTTCAGGTGGACTCGCAAGCGCTTCGAATCGAGCGGTCAGACCGTCCACCAACAGATCGACAAGTTTTTGTGCGCTTGCACCGTCGGGATCGCGATCGGGATTGTATTGCGCCACGTCCAGAGCGAGAAGAGTTTTCTGGCTGAGAACTTCGCCGAGTGATTGGCGGACTTCGTCGAAACTGAGCCCCCCGCTTCCCGGTACATTCACCGCCGGAAATTCTTCCTGTGAAATGATGTCGATATCCAAATGCGCAATGAAGTCGCGCGAATCCGTGTGCAGGTGAGCGAGCGCGTCGCGAGTACTTGCGGCTGCGCCTTTCTTCTGGATATCCGCCGCATACACGTAGCGTAACGGGGATTTAGAGAGAAATTCCTGTTCGGGCGGATCGACACGATCCAGGCCGAAAAGTAAAACGTCCGGCTCGCGCACCAGCGGCGTCTCACCCCAAAAACGTACCAACTCCGGAGCGCCGCGGCCGATGATGCTGGCCACGACCATGCCATCGATGCGCCCTGACGGTGTGGATGCAGGAGTGTTGAGATCAGCGTCGCGATCCATCCAGAAGAGATTCAAATGCTTGTAGTAACGGCGGGCGCCAGTGAGCAGCCCGATGACCTGCGCGCAATCTCCGCCGAGCACCAGAACCAGAGCCCCGCTTTTGATAGCAACTTCGGCGTGAACTTTCAGGTCGTTCAGTCCAGCAACGATTGCTGGAAGATTGCGTGCGCGGCGATGCTCTTCGTCGTCGGCAAACAGCCGAGCCGGACAATCGCCCAGATCGGTCACTTCATAGCCGATGTTTTTGATTTTTTCGATCAGGCCCGCGGCTCGAAGAGCTTGCGGCGCTTTTTCAGTGCCGGGTAGAAACGCAGCCGCGCTCGAGCAGGCGCCAATCAAGGCAATCTTCTTCGGCTGACGGACAATTTTGACCGCCAAGTTCGTCTCCTGAAGTTTCTGAAAATCCGGCCGCGCTTTCGCGACGAGCCGCCCCTTCTACTGGCAAGAACACCCGACTACTTACATCGGGAAAATAAAATTTAGCGCCGTGGTGCCGCAGCGATGGTCGCAAGCTCCGGCGGCAACGTAAACCGCACATCTTCGCGAATCAAGTCCAAATCGCGCTGATCCGTGTACCCGTGTTCGGCCAGGCGCTGACTGACCTGTTCGACCAACACCTCGGGGGCCGATGCGCCGGCGGTCAAACCAACACTTCGCACGCCTTCCAGCCAGGCCGGATTAATGTCCGATGCGGAATCGATAAGTTCTGCTTTTACTCCGCGCCGCTGCGCGACTTCCACCAGGCGGTTGGAATTAGAACTGTTCTGCGAGCCCACCACCAGAATCAGATCCACATCCTGCGCAACCTGCTCGACGGCTTCCTGGCGATTCTGCGTCGCATAGCAGATGTCGTCGCTTTTCGGTCCGACGATCTTGGGAAACTTCTGCCGCAGGCGAGCAACGATTTCCTGTGTATCGTACAGGCTGAGCGTGGTTTGCGTAAGGAAAGCGAGCTTGTCCGGATTGTTGACCTCGAGCTTGTCCACCGCGGCAACCGAATCGACTACGATGGTGCGGTCGGGCGCTTCACCGGAAGTACCGATAATTTCCTGATGATCTTTGTGGCCGATAAGGATGATGGTGCGGTCTTCGCGCGCGAACTTGAGGGCCTCGAAATGTACTTTTGTGACCAGCGGGCAGGTAGCATCGATCACTTTCAAAGAGCGAGCCTTGGCTTCATCGCGAACCCCGGGCGGCACGCCGTGGGCGCTGAATACCAGCACCGCGCCATGCGGAACTTCGTCAATTGATTCGACGAAAATCGCGCCGCGGCGGCGAAGCTGCTCCACAACGTAAGTGTTATGAACAATTTCGTGGTGTACATAGACAGGGTTGCCGTAGGCTTCGAGCGCCAGTTCCACAATGTCTACTGCGCGTACTACCCCTGCGCAGAAACCTCTCGGCCTCACTCGTAGTAATACTTTGCCTTTTGATTCCGTGGCCATCTTGCTCCCATGATTGGTTGAGGTGCTTATTTGTAAAACTCTATCATAACCTAGAGGCGGGAATAGCGGCACGGTTTTCGAGGTTTCCAGTGCTGGCTAAGTTTGGCCAATGGGAGAATTGAAGCTCGAAATTATCGCGGAATTGGGGTGAAAAGATGCTGCTCACGGACCAGGTGGCGCTGATTACCGGATCGGGACGCGGGATTGGCCGCGCCATGGCGCAGTTGTTTGCGAAGGAAGGAGCGGCGGTATTTTTGACGGCGCGCACGGAAAAAGAACTGGCGAGGACCGCTGCGGAAATTACTGAAGCAGGTGGACGAGCAAAGTTTCTTGTCGGCGATCTCGCGAACGAGGCGGATTGCCGCGCGGCTCTCGACAAAATAGTAGCGGAGTATGGGCGCGTCGATATTCTGGTCAACAACGGCGGGCATTACGGACCGGTGCTTCCGGTGGAAGAGTATCCGATGGAGGAATTCGATCGCGTGATAGCGGTGCACTTGCGCGCGGCGTTTTTGTTGAGCCAGTTAGTTCTGCCTGGAATGTACGAGCGCAAGCGCGGCGTGATTTTGAATATTTCCAGCATTTCGGCTAAGGCAGCCTATAGCTGGGGCTCTGCATACGCTGCCGCAAAAGCCGGACTCCTCGGGCTTACGCGATACAACGCAGCGGAAGCGGCACGCAAAGGCGTTCGTGTGAATGCCATTTGCCCGGGGCCGGTGACCGAAACCGAGATGAGCAAAGAGTTGGGAGCGGAGCTGGCGCGCAAACTTAATGTTACTGAGGACGAGCAGCTCGCGGGATTTCTGGAAGGCATTCTTCAGGGTCGCGGGCAGACAGCGACAGAGATCGCGGAGATGGCGCTGTTTTTGTGTTCAGAGAAGGCCAGTGCCATCACTGGGCAGGCGATCAACGTCGATGGGGGAGCGGTCTTCTACTAGGCCGATACCGGAAGCTGCTAAATCGCTGGCAACACTAGTGACTTCATTGACTTGCCCTGTGCGAGCACCTAGAATCGCCACCCCAGCTTCCATGATTGGCGAAACCATTTCGCACTACCGGATCACCGACAAACTCGGCGCCGGTGGCATGGGCATCGTCTATAAAGCGCAGGATTTGCAACTCGAACGATTCGTTGCGCTGAAATTTCTTCCACAAGATTTGTCGTTAAGTGAAACCGACCGCGAGCGATTTTTGCGCGAAGCGCGCTCGGCTTCGGCGCTCGACCATCCCAACATTGGCGTAATCCACGGAATTGATAAGACCGGCGATGGCCGCATGTTCCTCGTCATGGCCTATTACCAAGGGCAAACCCTTTCGCAAAAATTAAGCGGGGGGCCATTGACGCTGCGGCAAGCCATGGATTGGGCTTGCCAGATTGCGGCGGGACTTGCGGCAGCGCACGCACGCAACATCGTTCATCGCGATATCAAGCCAGGGAACATCATCATCACCAAAGATAATTCGGCCCGCATCGTGGATTTCGGATTGGCCCGAGTGGTCGCTACGCCCAGCGCCACGATGACTGGTGGAATCACCGGCACGCTTCCCTATATGTCGCCGGAACAAATTCTCGGCGAGGCGGTCGACCAGCGCTGCGACGTCTGGGCGCTGGCGATCTTGTTGGTGCAGATGGTGACCGGCAGCCATCCTTTCGGGCGCGATAACTCGACCGCGATGACCTTCGCTATCTTGAATCAGCCGCCGGCAGCGATTGAGGCATTGCCCGCGCTATTGCAGCCGATTGCGCTGCACGGACTGGCAAAAGATGTCGCTCATCGTTATCCGGACGCAAAAGAAATGCTGACGGATTTGCAGTCGGCAGGTGCGCAAATTTCGTCGTCCGGAACGGCACTAGACGAGCCGACGCTTACGCAGAGCACCCTGTCGGCGGCACTGAAGGACGTGATTTCGCACGCTTCGACGCCGCGCTGGCAAGCGTCGTCGTCTTCACTCTCCGCGGCCAACAAACCCAAAGCGAGGCGAGCGGCGCCTTATCTGTTCGCAGGGCTTGCGGTGGCGGTGCTTGCTGCTGGATCGCTGCTTTTCCCCCCCGTCCGTCAACGTGCAGCCGCGGTCCTTTCCGGCAGCGGCGGAGAAAAACATGTGGCGGTGCTGCCGTTCGACAACATCGGAAACGATCCGGCGAACGAAGCGATTGCGGAAGGATTGATGGATTCGCTGACCAGCAAGCTTTCCAATCTGGATGCGCAGCAAC
>WNFE01000510.1_pt1 | contig 39931 bp, 29 predicted proteins | sample 5400451 | NCBI WGS metagenome assembly WNFE01 (sample SAMN13153344, study PRJNA577476) | soil metagenome | isolation source: 200 cm saprolite under Douglas fir tree site 2 hole 2 | place: USA:California | collected 2015-04-18
GGCTTCCACGTATCGCGATCGCAGACCCGCCTTACACGCGACGAACTACTGGCCTTCGACCTGGCATGCGACAACAGTCTCCAACTTTTCACGCGCCTGGGTTAAGGCGGCCTCGAAGTTCGGCGATTGCAGACGTTCGATCACAACCCGCAATGTGGAGAGAGTGTTACCATCTTGGCGCGGGCTGATTGCCAAGCTGACGGCTTCGAGTTCGGCAGCGTGAGTTGTCTGTGTGGCTTCGTCGACGAATTTCTTCAAATCCAGCAGCGCCAAATGCGCTTCGCGTGTCGCGAGCGCGCGTTTTTGCAGGTTCGTGGGATTCATCGGTTGCACTCCTAGACAGTCTCTGGTCGGGGGCGAAAAGAGTACACCCGCGTTCCGTGCCAGCCAAGAGCGAATACGCACTCCTACGCAGGAATCTTGGTGCACTTTTGGTGCACTCCAGCGTGCAAATGGGATGATTCAGTGCAACTGACAGCAGGCTAAGTTATTCAAAAGATGTGAAACGTGGTAAGTACGAACAGAGCAGGTAGATTTTAGCAAACCGCCGCATTTAGCCACTCTGCCACCTCTCTGCGGTTGGGGCAGGCAAAAGATGCGCCCAAGCTCAAGGCATATCACGAAGCGGAAGAAAAATGGGTCGCGATAAGCGCTTCTGATACAATATTTTCACGCTTTTTCGAACGACGCTTGGCCATCTTCTTGCGTCCAATGATGAGGGCAGCTCTGGCGGCTTCGGCGAGTGTAACGATATCTTTTCGCAGAAATTGTTTCTAAAATGAGAAGCTCAGCGGTGACAGGTGCCTTGCATCCGATTTCCCGACACGGGATTTTGGGGTGTCAGGTCGTGCTCGGGTTGGCCGGGTCAGCCGTGGAGCCGCTCGTGCGAAACATTTAGCCCATAAAGGGCGTATCAATAGGTAGAAACGGTCATATTCCGTATTACGAAGTGTCTCCGCCAAGACGATCGCCAAAGTTTGCGGGAGTGGTGGTCTGGAGAGACATGAAAAGGAAGCAACGGTCATGAAGATGTGGCAAAAAGTGGCTATCGGCGCCACTGTAGTCGTCGTCGGGGCTGGCATAGTCCTTTACAGCGTCAACCAAGCGAACAAGGGTGTTGTTACTGTGCAGACCGCCAGGGTCGCCAAACAGGACACCTTAATCTCTCTCGTCACTGCCTCCGGCGAAGTCAAGCCGACGACCTATACGAACGTGAGCGCACAGGGATACGGCAGAATCACCGAAATATTTGTCAAGGAAGGCGATCACGTAAAGAAGGGTGACAAGTTGCTGCTGCAGGAGAACATACAGGCTAACGCGGACGTAGACGCGCAATCAGCGGCAGTCACTTCATCGGAGTCCGCCGTGCAGGCCGCGGAGGCCAGCTACAAAGCAGCACAGTCGGATTTGATCTTGCAGCAAGCCAATCTGGAGAAGGCCAAGCTCGATTACGATCGTGGACAAGGCCTCTTCAAAGATGGCCTGATCCCCAAACAGGATTTCGATCAACGGAAAACCACAAACGACGGGGCAGTCGCTTCGGTCGACTCGGCGCGCGCGCGTGTGCAGTCTCTGAAAGCGCAATTGGATCAAACGCGGGCGCAGGTAAGCCAGGGCCGCGCCGTGCTCGTGCACACAAAGGACATCCTGCACAAGACGACCTACATATCGCCGATCAATGGGATCGTGAGCTACCTGCCAGAGCGTGTAGGAGACTATGTCGTAATGGGAATGCAGAACGCTACGGGCAGCTTCATCATGACACTCTCGGATATGTCCGTAGTCACCGCGGAAGTAAAAGTCGACGAAACGGATATCGTTAGCGTGCGTATGGGCCAGGATGCCGACGTGACCATCGACGCGGTGCCCGGGAAAGTTTTCCACGGTAAGGTCACGGAGATCGGCTCGCAGGCCGTGCTGCGCAGTTCGGGGCTTACGACCACGCAGTCCACAACCAGTACTCAAGAAGCAAAAGACTTCAAAGTTGTGGTCACCTTGGATAATCCTCCAGAGAATCTGCGCCCTGGACTTTCCACCACGGCCAAAATTAAAACCGCGGAAAAGAAGAGCGTGATTGCAATTCCCATTCAGGCGCTCGCGGTACGTTCGCGCAAGGATCTGGATGATGCGAAGAAGAATCCCAGCGGCAGCAGCAGCGGAAGCGCTCTAGCTGCTCCGCTGCCCACTTCCAGTGGTGATCCGAAGAAAGAAGAGATTCAGGGAGTCTTCGTCATTAATGGAAAAAAAGCGTTCTTCAAGCCAGTGAAGACGGGAATCAGCGGAATTACGGATATTGAGATCACCGATGGTTTGCAGCCAGGCGACGAGATTGTGGTGGGCAGTTATAAAGCGCTGCGTACGTTGAAGCCGGAGGCTCAGATCAAGGTTGACAACTCCGCTCCCAAGAAGACCGACGACCAGCAAAGCTGATTCATAGGGATTGAGGAGAGACAAATGGCAGTGGAGACTGTGGAGACCGAATCGTACCGCGAAGATTTGGTGTCGAGCGGCCTGGTCATTAAGACCAGCGAGCTAGCCAAAGTGTACGAGATGGGATCTGAGCAGGTGCATGCTCTTCGCGGCGTGGATCTGGAGATCCATAAGGGCGAATATGTGGCCATTATGGGTCCATCGGGCTCGGGAAAATCCACTCTCATGAATTTGATCGGATGTTTGGATTCGCCAAGCTCTGGTAAGTATTGGCTAGCGGGCCGGCTGGTGAGCGAACTCGACGACGATGAGCTGGCGTACATTCGAAATAAAGAGATTGGTTTCGTATTCCAAACTTTCAATCTGTTGCCGCGGGCAACGGCGCTTCACAACGTCGAACTTCCGCTGATCTATAACGGGACACCGTCCGAAGAGCGTTTGGAGAAAGCCAAACAGGTTCTGGGACGTGTGGATTTGACGGATCGCATGCATCACAAGCCCAACGAGCTTTCTGGCGGACAGCGCCAGCGTGTTGCAATTGCCCGGGCCCTGGTCAATTCCCCTTCGATTGTTTTGGCAGATGAGCCAACCGGAAATCTCGATTCGCGCACCGGCGAAGAAATCATGGCGCTGTTCGCCAACCTGCACCGCGAAGGCAATACCATCATTCTGGTTACCCACGAAAATGACATCGCGCAGCACGCGCACCGCGTCATCTACATACGCGATGGCAAAATCGCTTCGGACGAAGCCGTAAAAAAGTAATACCCAACGTTAGCCGTTCGCTGTGCAATCCTGCGACAACCTGGCTGTTGCCCTCCTGCCACTGCAGCCCGTACTGGCGCGCATTCTGCATTAATCCTTTGGCCATTCGCCCGCAGGACCACACTTCTTTGCACCGTCGCGGCACCGTAAAATCATGGGTACGAGTCATGGCCTCTTCCCGCACCTATGCCTGGATTGTCGGTGTGTTTATCCTTTTCCTGGGGATTTACGCTGCGGCCTCCCTGACCCTGCCAGCCGGCCAGTCTCTTAGCACGTTCGGGAATATTGCACAGTGCCTCGTGCCTCTACTGGCAAATGCGGGGCTGTTGCTGAATGCAGGAACTCCCCACTGGCGCCGCAACATGTTCTGGATGCTTGCCGCCTTGTCCTGCACTTTGTGGATGATCGGCCAGTTTCAATGGACTTATTACGAAGTTTATCTTCACCGGTCTCTGCCCGATATGTATCCGGGCGACATTATTTTCTTCCTGTGTGGCATCCCTCTGATGGCAGCGCTGGCTCTTCGTCCACATTTGAAGCGAAGTGAGATCCAACTTCGTTTTGGGTACATCGACTTCATACTTCTTCTCGCCTGGTGGATTTTTCTATACGCCTTTGTCGTGCTCCCGTGGATGTACGCCGAGCCCTCTCTTGGCCAATACAACGTGACCTTTGATTGGATAAACACGATCCAGAGCATGGTCATTGTGGTCGGCTTTGGAGTGTTGTGGCTGCGGAGCCGCGGCACGTGGCGCATGGTGTATGCGAATCTTTTCGGTTGCCAGGCGCTGCATATGCTCTCCACTCTCATGATCAATGTTGCCATCGACCTCAAGATTTACCACACGGGTAATTTATACGATCTGCCACTAGTCGCTTCGTTCTTATGGTTCGGCGCCGCAGGGCTGATCGCCTATAAAAACAGTGCTTCACTGGATGATTCCTCAGAACCCAGTTTGCGCGAAGGAGCCGACCGGAAAAGGGGCGAAAGCATTCTTGCTTCTCGTTTGGCCATGGCTGCTGTGGTTTCGCTGCCAGTTTTCGCGGTTTACACAATTAAATTCGGCCACGATTCACCTGCGGTACGGGAATTCCGCCTCATGGCCATCTTGCTTGCCGCTGTCCCACTAGGCTTTCTGGTATTCCTGCGCCAGCACCTGGCGGATCGTGATCGCGCACGCCTGCTGGCCCGCGCCGAGCAGTCCGTTGAAAATCTGCAACGCCTTCAGGCCCAGCTGGTACAGACTGAAAAGCTGGTGTCTCTCGGTCAACTGGCTGCAGGCGCAGCTCACGAAATTAACAATCCGCTTACGGCGATACTTGGCTATTCCGATCTGCTTGCGGACGATACTTCACTTCCCGAAAAGGCCCGGGCCATTTCGGGCAAAATCCGCGATCAGGCTCGCCGCACGAAAACGCTTGTGGGTAATCTTTTGAGCTTTGCTCGCCAGGTTCCCGCCGAGCGTACTCTCCTGGACCTCAACACGGTGGTCACCAATGCAGTTCAACTTCGCGCACTGGACCTGCGTAATTCCGGCACAAAAATTGAAATGAAGCTGGAGTCTGTGCTTCCTGGCGTGCGCGGTGACGGAAATCAGTTGATGCAGGTGTTCTTCAATATTGTGAGCAACGCTGTGGACGCCATGGAATCGCACAACGGCGGTGGTACGCTGACCATCAAGACCATGCGCGACCGAGCCAACGTTGCGATTTTGTTTTCAGACAGTGGTCCAGGCCTGAAGGAACCGCATCGCGTGTTCGACCCGTTCTATACCACCAAGCCGATCGGCAAAGGCACCGGGCTGGGACTAAGCATTTGCTTTGGGATCGTGCAGGAACACGCGGGAAAAATTCTGTGTTACAACTCGCAGACCGGTGGCGCGGTGTTTCGCGTGGAACTACCCGCAGTGCTGGCGGCCCTTCCGACCCGCGAGTCGCAGTTGGTTACACCGGCGGCTTTTCAAATCATGTTAGAGTCCTTTGTCCCCTTCTCTGGAGCCGCGCATCTATGCCTGAAATTGCGATTTCAACCGAAAAACTGACCCGCCGTTTCGGCGCTCTGACCGCTGTGGATGGAATGGATTTGCAGGTTGAGTCGGGACAATTCTTTGGCTTTCTTGGACCGAACGGCGCGGGCAAGTCCACGACCATCAAAATGCTAACCGGGCTTCTGGCTCCTAGCGCCGGCAGAATTTCTCTCCTCGGTCTCGATTTTGCGCAAAATCTAGTGGAGTTGAAACGCCAAATCGGTGTCGTTCCGGAGGGTATGGGACTCTTCGAACGTCTGAGCGCTCCAGAATATTTGGAATTTGTCGGCCGCATGTATGGCCTCGATAAAGCCACGACTCGCAAGCGCAGCGACGAGCTCCTGGAATTCATGCAGCTCGCCGACCGTTCGAAAACCATGATCGCGGACTACTCTCACGGCATGCAGAAAAAACTAGCTCTTGCTGCGGCCGTGATACACGGGCCTAGAATTCTTTTTCTCGACGAGCCGTTCGAAGGTGTAGATGCGCTGGCTGCCGGCGCCCTGAAGGAATTGCTCGCGCGTATGACCGAACGCGGCGTCACCATTTTTCTTACTTCGCATGTACTGGAAATTGTCGAGCGACTGTGTAGCCACGTTGCCATCATCAAAAAAGGACAATTGGTAGCCCAAGGTTCCATGGAGCAGCTTCGTGCCGGCGTTCCCAGCGTCGAGGGACGCACTTTGACACTGGAAGATATCTTCCTTTCCGTCGTTGGCCAAGGCGCAGACCGTGTGCAGCTTGAGGAGCTCTCGTGGCTGACGTAGTTGCTGGTCCCGGACTCGCCGAGCAGATTCGCACTGTGGCTTGGCTACGCTGGCGTATCCTGCGCAACAGCTTGCGCAATAAGAGCCGCCGTCTCGATCTGATCGGACTGATTTTTTCTGGTTTTTTCAGCCTGCTTTTCGTTATTGGCGTGACCTTGGCATTTTTCTTCGTGACGAGATATCTATTCGAGAAGCATCTTGAACCTTTATTCGGACTGGTTTTTCTTGCGCTGCTCGTCTGGTGGCAGTCGTTTCCTATTCTACTTGCGGGATTCGCGCCGCAATTTCCGTTTCGGACGCTGCTTCGGTTTCCCATGAATCTTTCCGCGTTCTATCTGATCGGAATGGCCTACGGCCTGGCGGATTCCGCGGCACTGGCTGCCCTGGTGTGGATGCTGGCCATGCTGGCGGCAACGCTTGTCGCGCAGCCATCAGCCGCTTCGGCGCTTTTCCTGGTGTGCGCGCTTTTCACAGTTTTGAATATAACCATGGAGCGGCTGCTGGGGGCCTGGGTGGAAAAGCTCTTGGCAAAACGAAAGTCGCGGGAAGTTTTCTTCACGATTTTTGTTCTCGCGATGGTCAGCCTGCAATTCCTTAATCCGCTAATGCAAAAATACGGTCACGCGCTCGTGCCCATGCTGCGAAGCTGGGTGCCATATCTTTGGCTGCTTCCATCTTCTTTCGCAGGAGACGCGGTTGCTCAATCAGCCGCTCACCATTGGGCTATGGCATTTCTAAAATTTGCCGGCCTTGCTATGTATGCGGGAATTTTCACGATGCTCCTCGCGATGCGATACAGCCAGCTTTATTCAGGAGAAGAACTCAGCGAAGGCGTAGCTCCAGCGCGTAAGGAAGAGCGCACAGCCCTGACTGCGCAGGATGCGCGAGACACGGTTAGTTTCGTTCCTCCGCAGGTGCTCGCGGTACTTCGCAAGGAACTTCTTTATCTCAAAAGAAATACCTTCTTGTTCTTCGGCCTGGTTTTTCCCCCGATGATGCTGCTTTTTTTCAGTGTTCAGTTCGGCGGGGCTCATCCCACTGCGTTGAAGAAAGGAGTGTCTCCGGATCTTTTCTTTCCCGGCATGATGGCCTACCTGGTTTTGATTCTGATTGCGCCGTCGTATAACTGCTTTGCTTATGAAGGCAGAGGAATCCAGACTTATTTCATTGCGCCAGCCCGCTTTCGGGAAATTCTCATCGCAAAAAACTTGATGACCGTTTCCATACTCTTATGCGAGCTTGCCCTGTGCGTCGCGCTGGTGGGTTGGCGCGTGGGGCTGCCGACCACTCCGGTCCTGTTTGCGACCATGGCGGCGGTTGTTTTTTCCATTGCCGGGCAATTGACCATCGCCAACTGGGCGTCGCTCAGTTACCCTCGCAAAATTGAATTTGGCAAAATGCAGGGCCAGCGAAATTCCGGCATGTCGGTCCTGATTCTTCTGGGTATGCAGATCCTGTTTGGGGGTGTGGGCGGCGTGATTCTGTTTTCCGGCCGCTGGACTGGAAATCCGTGGCTTCCGGCGGAAATTTTTGCGGTGCTCGCGGCAGCGGCTGTCGGCGGTTATGTATCTTCACTGGATTCCTTTACGCGGCTTGCGGAAAAAAAGAAGGAAATCCTCATAGACGCGCTTTGCCGCTGACCCTTGATTTTTGCGGGTCGGCGGTCGCGAGTGTGTGGCGCGCCCAGTGTGCTTAGATCGCCACGAACCGGTAGTTCCAATGCACGGCGGTACTTTTGGACTTTCGGTTGGTACCGATGCCCTATTTCACGAATCGCAGCCTCCGTCCAGACTAAATGCATGTCCAGAGAATACCCTCGTTCATCGGCCGTTATGGTGGAAACACAGGCATCAGCGGCGGAAATCGCGGCTGGCATTCGCGAATCCGGCGCCAACTCGCTATTGAGCGTGGCAATCGCCAGCTCCGATTCAATCGCATGCTCCAGCCTGCGGCTTATGCTGCTGCAAACCGGATTAGTCAGGGAGATTCACGACTGGGCTTCGGCGAAAGCTGTTGAACTGCGACACTCGCAGGAGGTTCCCGACGTCGTCTTCCTCGATCTCAACGGAACTGCGCAGTCCGATTTTGCCTTTGCCCAGCAGCTGGCCAAGCTTCGTCCTACTGTTCATATCGTAGCCTGCTCCGCGAAAAAGGAATCCAATCCAGATTTCCTGCTACAGGCCATGCGTTCTGGAGTCCGTGATTTTCTGCAGAAACCGTACGACCGCATCGAAGTCTCTTCTATGATCGTCAGAGTCAACGCCGAACATTCGAGCGAAATGCCTCGCCCGGCAGTAACTGGCAAGCTGTTCGTCGTTTTAGGAACCAAGGGCGGCGTTGGAGCCAGCACGGTCTCCGTGAACCTGGCTGTGCAGTTGGCGCGAATTCCGGGTAAATCCACGGTGCTCCTGGATTTTTCGCGTCCGTTGGGAGATGTTTCGAGCCTTCTCGATTTGAAGCCGGCTTTCCAATTGCGCGACGCAATGGAAAATTTCAAGCGCCTCGATCCCACGTTGTTGAGCGGATTGCTTACGCCGCACAAAAGCGGATTGAAAGTCTTGGCCGGAGCCGCACAACTGGAAGACTGGCAGCATGGGTCACAACCGGCAATCGAGCGCCTGGTTGAAATCGCGCAGCAAAGCTTTGATTTCGTGGTGATGGATTTCGGTTCGTTTTATTCCTCGCAATGGCAAAACGTTTTGCAGGCTGCTGAGGTCCTGCTGGTTTCCGAGGCCGATCTGCCTGGTTTGGCGAAGCTGCAACGTCACCTCCGGGCCCTCGGCAACTTACAGGTGTCCTCCGGTCAGGTGCGCCTGATCATCAACCGCTGGCATCGTCATGACGAAGTAGCGCTAGAGAAGGTGGAACAGGGCATGAAAGTGCCGGTGTTCGCGCGGCTGCCGAATAATTTCAAGCAGGTAAGCGAAGCTAATGTACGAGGCGACTCATTGAAACAAGATGGCGATCCGCTGTCAGCGGAATTTAACAAAATGGCGGCACGGCTCGCCGGGCTGGATCTTACCAAGCAAGCGAAAAAATCCCGGCTCGGCCAATTCTTCGCGTTCTAAGGCGGGAAAATCTTCGCCACGTTCTGTGGCGGACGCACGGACGACTATCCGCAGTATCGTTGCCGCAACGTCGTCTCGTTCGCGCGAATCCATGCAAGTATGCGTTCGAATCCCTCATCAATTGTCACCGAGGGTTTCCAATTTATGGCCTTCGCGGCTTTCCGGTTGTCGGTAAAATAAATCGGCAAATCGGCTTTGCGAATCGCGTCTTCCGTGGTTATAGCGGTCCCGTAGCCGAGTTTTTGTTGCAATAAGCGCGTTCCTTCTTGTAGCGACAGGGAATTGGCCGGGCCGCCCCCAAGATTAAAAATATCGCCGCGAAATCGTTCCATCTGTTTCATCTGCAATGCCACCAATCCACAAACATCTTCCAGGAAAAGAATGTCGCGAACCTGCTTTCCGTTCCAACCAATATATTTCAGCGGCAGCTTGAAATAATGGGCGATCGCCCACCACAGGACCCAGCCCTGGTCCAATTTCGCGAACTGCCCGGTACCTGCAATAACGCCAAATCGATTCACGACGATCGGCATATCAAATGCCTGCGCGTACTCCTGGCACGCTGCATCCGCAATCAATTTGCTCAGACCATAAATGCTGCGCTGGCCTCCGTCGGTCGCAAACTCTTCGCTAATGCCGTGCGCCGGATCAAATCCGCGCGCGCGTGATTCCACAGGGAGCTTTTTCCAGGCGTCTGCATCCCACTCGATCCGCGTTGCCGCTTCACGTCTTGGCAACTCCAAAAGCCGGTCCACCACGTATACTCGGTTGGTGCTGAAAAAAATCAGCGGACAGCGATGTTGCCGCGCGAACTCCAATACCCGCACTACGCCCAGCGAATTATTGGTAATGTCGAACACCGGATTCGTGTATCCGGAAACCACGGAAGGCTGGGCGCTGGTATCGCAGACAAATTCGATTCCATCCGGCAAGTTTGCGAAATCTTCTGGGTTCCGCACGTCGCCGTGAACAAACGTAACTCCATGTTGCGCGAGCCGTTCCAGGTTCGATTCACTTCCGCGGCGCACAAGATTGTCCATGACTACCACGCGGTGGTTCTCATCGCTCATTCGTACCGCAAGCTCCGAGCCGACAAATCCCGCGCCGCCCGTTATCAGAATATGCACGTAGTTACACTCCGGCCGAAGAACGTTGGCTGACAGCATTCGAATTTGGCGCGAGAAAAGCCAGGTCTTCGCCAAATCACTCCAGAAAAGTATGCCGGAAATTCGCAAAAGCTGCTTGACCCGCGACCTCCAGCGCCTGCAAATCCGCGGCAGTTTTCATTTCGCGTTCGGCCGCACGGCTTCCGGTCGTAAGTATCCGCCGAATCCCATCGTCTTGATTTGCTGCGTAAGGATTGTCAGTACAAAAAGAAACGTCAAGAAGGAGGCGAGATGTGCGAGGATCGCCCCACCGCGCATTCTAAGATCCACCGAATTTTCAGAAAAAATAATCAGAATTATATAGGCCATGCTCCAGTACTTGTATTCGGGTTGACGAGTCAGAATAAATGCGAACGGCAAAGTGGGAATCAGAAAAATCAGCCGATAATCCCAATTAGATCCTGCAATGAAACAGAACGCATAAATTGCCCCCAAGATCGCAAACATTTCGGAATGCTGCTGTGATTCTCGGACAGGGCCGTCCAGCCGGTTCGGCTTGAACCTTGCTGCCGCTGCCACAACGACGAGAACAGCAATTAGATAACAACCGAATACCACGACATATCCGAAATGCTTCAGCTGGTTCGCTGGAAGACCAAATTGAGAGGCGTAGCTGAAGGCTGGGTCTCTTATTGAAAGCGTGCCAAAGGAGTGATAAGTGGAGACCGGCGTCGAATGTCCGATTAGATTGCTGTCGTGCAACTGCAACGTAAGAATTACGACAACTAACGCGGGCAAGAGCGCTGGCAAGAGTTTTTCCCTCCATGGTCTTAGAACCGGGTTGACCATCGCTCCGGCAAGCGGATAGATCTTCAATATCGCTGCAAGCGCGAATAGCGACGATTTCAGGCCTTTCCGGCCAGTTACGCAGCCGAGATACATCAAGGCAAAAATCAACAGGTCGATGTTCCCGCTCTCAATCGCAAACAGAGAAGCCAGACACAATGCCGTAATCAGAATTATTAGCGCTTCGAGTTCATCCTGACTGTCACGGTCCTGTAAAACGCCATACGGCCGCCAGACTGTCTGGGAGTTGGTTTGGCTTACTGAATGCTACACGCTGTGTGAGGCACAAACTAGGCGTGCGCAGCCGGGGCGTCAGACGATAAGTGAATCATCGAAATGCGCGTTTACGGCTGCGCCGGATGTTTCAGTTGTTCAATATCGCGCTGCTCGATCTGATGCAGCGCATCTTTCCGGCGAAAAAGGTAGGCCCGCAATTGGGCCACGATCTGTCTTGGCACCGCATGAAATTGATTCTGTGCCACAGCGCTCCAGGATACCGGCCCCCGTGCTGGAATCAGGTGCGCTCCCCACTGAAAAATCAGTCCCAGATTCCACAGGATGAAAAGGCTTAAAGTGGCGGCAAGCCATGCCGAAGCCGCTGCTCGGCTGCGGAAGCGCGATGCAATCGCATCGAGCACCGTCGCCAGCCCGAGCACAAAAAAAACCGTCAGGGAGACAAAGAATCTATTTCCGTAGGATGAAATGCCCGCCCAGTCTGGATATGAGGCCATGAAGTAATAAAATGCGAACAGCACGCAAATGACGGAAATTCCAATCGTCGGGAGTCTCCAGCAAAATAGAAACAGTCCGGCCGTCGCGATCAACAAGAGTGGCGTCCAGGAAAACAGGCCATGATTGGCCGAAAACAGCAGCGCAAGGAACCACGGCGAACGCCACGCCCATTGCGACATGGGCACATATCCAGTTCTAAAAAATCCCCCGTATATAAAATAGCGAGTCGCAAAGGTTGGTGACAGCGCCACAAACACAACCGCACAAAACAAGAGATGAAAGCCGACAAGGGAAATAACTTCTTGGGAAGCCTGGTTCGATTGCTGAATGGCCTTACGGTAGTCGGCGAGCGCTTCCGGAAGCAGCAAAGTCAGCACGAGCACATTCGGATAGTATACGTTGATCATCAGTCCGGCAATCAGCGCGAGCACCAACCACTGGGCTACTTTTCGCTCGCCGCGCGTGCGTAACCAATACCAGAAAAAAAACGCGACCGTAAATGCGGAGTGCGCGTGCGACCAGGATGGATTGAAATACATGTAAACTGGCAGCGAGCTTGCCCACCATACGGCGATCGTGGCCAGCAGCGCCCAGCGCTCGGCCACGAATTGGCAGGCCACTCGATACGACAGCAGCAGCGCAGCAAATCCATATAGCAACGTTCCGAACGCCATCGCAATCAAATACGGCAGAGAGAATCCATCGGCGAAGACGTGTGCGCCAAAGACTCGTGCAATTAGAACTCCCGCGTGCGCGACCAGGAGGAATGGCGTCCACAGCATCGCAGGCCCCACCGTAAAATGGTTGTCCAGATGTCCGTTGGCGGTGCGAAATCCGGCTTTGGGAGCGCCGGAGGCATCTAGCCTTGCTTCGCGAAATCCCTCGTTGGCATGCGCATAGTCCGGGGCGAAATCCAGATTGTGCTGCGTCAGCGGCGCGCGCGCGAACGCGTAATAACCCACGCCGTCGCCGCGTACCCATGGATTCAATAGCGGCAGGGAAACCAGCAGAAGTATCAGCAGAATCCGCGGGGGAAATCTCGCTTGCGGAGCACTAGATTCGTTCTTGTCGATCTGACGATCCACCACTCGGCCACCGTTCGGCAAAGCTAAATACTGGCCAGCCCTGATCTGTGTGCTGTGGCCTGTCTGTTTGGTAGAGTATAGCTAAGCTAAGCGTCATTGTTATCCAAATCGAATCGGCCGAAGGGTTTTGCAATGGAGAGGGATTCCGTATGCAGCCGGTTTCACACCGGAGCGCTGTAAATCGCGCCCGGCCGCTGCGCAGTTTCTTTTTCTCGCAGGTGCGAAGACACGCGGTCAATAATATCGGCAAGCTTTATCTGCGGACGAAAGCCGGTTAGTCGTTGGAGTTTTTCCACGTTCGGCACTCGCCGCATCATATCCTCAAATCCCGGTTCGTATGCCTGATCATACGGCACGTAGGAAATCTCTGAAGTGCTCGCGGTGCGCGTCTTCACAGTCTGCGCAAGATCGGCAATCGAGATTTCTTCGGTGTTCCCAATGTTCACGACTTCGCCGATCGAGCGATCCGTGTCCATTAAACGCATCAACGATTCCACGGTATCCCGCACGTCGCAAAAACAACGCGACTGCGTTCCCGATCCATAGACCGTAATCGGCTTATTATCCAGCGCCTGCTTGACGAAATTCGGCAATACCATTCCATAGCGTCCGGTCTGCCTCGGCCCCACGGTATTAAACAGCCTCACTACGATCACTGGAACCTTTCGTTCCCTCCAGTACGACAGCGCCAGAAACTCATCCAGCGCTTTCGAGGCAGCGTAACTCCAGCGCCCCTTGGTGGTCGGTCCCAACACCAGGTCCGCTTCTTCGTGGAATGGGACCTGCGTGCTTTTACCGTAGACTTCCGAGGTTGACGCCGTCAGCACCAGTTTTCGTTTCTTCTCCGCGGCCTCGAGAATGATCTGCGTGCCGTTTACGTTGGTCTCAATCGTTCGAACCGGACTCTCGACGATCAGCCGGACTCCCACTGCCGCGGCCAGGTGCACTACTATGTCCGCATCGTCCACCAACTCCGCTACCAAACGCTTGTTCTCAATGGCATCGAGATGGTATTCCATCCGTTCTCTCGATTTCAGGTGCCGGATGTTTTCCATGCTGCCTGTGGAAAGATTATCCAGAAGAACCACATGGTCGCCCCGTTCAAGCAGGCGCTCGGCCAGATGGGACCCAATGAAGCCGGCACCACCAGTGATCAGATAACGCACGAAGCCTCCTGGGGAAAATTACAGCGATTGTGAATCATCACCCGAGTAATGCGGATGGCTGGTCTCAGAAGAATGGGCATCCGTCTTGCCATATATTTCCGCGGCTTCCTGCGGCCCGTAGCCGTAGGAGTAAGGATAGTATCGATACGAATAGTAATAATCGGGCGCGCTGGAATCGACAGCGTTCAGCACCACGCCCAATAAGTGACATTTCACACTGGTCAGCAAATCGCGCGCTCGTGTGAACGCCTCTTTCGGCGTTTCGCCGCTGCGGACGACTAGTAGCACACCATCAGCCTGTACGGAAAGAATCACCGCATCGGTGGCGGCCATGATCGGAGGCGAATCAATCACGATGAATTTGTACTGGCCCCTGAGTTCGCGTAGCGCATCCGTCAACTTGTGAGAAGAAAGCAGATCCGCAGGGTTCGGCGGCAACGGTCCAGTGGGGATGGCCACCAAATTCGGAATCACGGGGTGCGGTACGGTCACTAATTCGAGGCTCGACACGCCCGCAAGATAGGAACTCAATCCCGCGTACTTGCCGTCGGTCATATTCAGCAAACGTCCGACGCCCGGTTTCCGCAGGTCCGCATCAATTAAAAGTGTCCGATCGCCGAGCTGTGCCAGCGTGACCGCAAGGTTTGCGGCCGCCGTCGTCTTGCCTTCTCGCGGCAGCGCACTGGTCACCAGAATCACCTGCGGCGGGTGGTCCGCCTGGGAAAGCAGAATGGACGTGCGTAAGGCGCGGAAGGCTTCCGACATCTGAGACTTCGGCAAATGTTGAGCAACAAGCTCGATACGTTTTTCGTGGCCGTTCAGCGAAGAACCAGTCGTGAAACGGCCACGACGTCCGGTACCGTTTTCGCTAGTGAACGCGGGAACCACCGCCAATGCCGGCAAACGCACCAGGTTTTCAATGTCATCCGGCGTCTTTACGGTGTTGTCCAGGTACTCGCGTAGGAGAGCCAGCCCAACACCGCCAACCAGACCGACCAGGAATGAAAGTCCAATGTTTCTCGCTTTTGCCGGCCGCGATGGATAAGACGGCACCATCGCCGGATCAACCACGCGAATGTTGGATGACTTTAGCCCGGCCGAGATATTTGCCTCTTTCAACTTGGTCAGCAGCCCGATGTACATGGTTTTATTCGCTTCAGCATCGCGCTTTAAAATGTTGTATTCCACCATGCTCTGTGCCATCAGATTTACTTCAGTCTTCTGCTCGTTCAGCGCCTCGTTCAACAGCCCTTCTCTCTGGCGCGCCGCGTTGTAATCGTTCCCCAGCGCTTCCAGAATGTTGCGTTTCTCGTCGTCCATCAAGTTTTCAATTTCTTTTAACTGCGCTTGCTCGCGCTGCACCTTTGGAAAGTTTGGACCATACTGATTCAGCGCATCTAGATAATGCGTGTAAATGTCGGAGTGCTTCTTCATCAACTCCTGCAGAGTGCTGTGTTCCCGTAGTTGCGGAACTACATCGATGTTTCCCGCTTTTGCGAACTCGTATAGCGCTTCCTTGCGCATACGCTCGCTCTGCGCTTCAGTAACTTCCTTGTTAAGGTCATTCAGTCGTTGCGTGGTGATGTTCTGTCTGTCGTCTAGTTCCCAAATCTGGTGTTGTCGTTCGTAGGCAAGCCGAGCGTCCTCGGAATCTTGCACCTTTACTTTCAGCTCGCTCAGTTGATCCGTCAGCCACAGCGTCGCTTTGGCGGTGGTGTCGTATCGGCTGCGAAAATTTTCTTCCATGAAGTTTGCGATGTGCGCGTTCAAGATCTGCGCCGCCAGTTGCGGGTCGGTGGATTCGAAGCTCACGTCGAGCAGTCGGCTCTGCGGCACTCGTTTTACACTCAGGCTGCCGAGAAACGCGCCCAGTTCCGGCGGCCGTTTGTGGTTCGCCAGGCTTCCGGAAGTAATCGCTTCGGATTCGGGTGCGCCCTGCATCTCCGCATGCGGAATCAGTCCGCTGTTGCGAATGGTATGTAGAGCCAGCGTCTCGCTGGTCAAGATACGCGACTGCGTTTCAATATAATTGTCCATGTCCATCATCAAGTCGTAAGAATCCGCGCCCTGAAAAGGCAGAACACTCGTGTTTTCCCGGTCAATTTCGATGCGCGCAGTGGTCGTGTAAACCGGCTGCATGCGAAACGTCGCGATGGAGACGATGGTTACCACGGCCAGCAGAAAGGACACAATCAGCCACTGGTGCTTCCGCAGGATCAACAAATAGTCGTAGAGATGGGGTTCCCGTGGAGATAAATCGAAAGTCGGCATCCGCTGCGGCATGGACAGCACTTCCACCACACCTGTCCCGCTATCCTTGGGAACCAGCTTGTTGTCGTCGATCATGTACTTTCTAGTGTCCTGTTCCGAGCCGGTAGACTACCAATGATGTGCCGATCCCCAGGCTAATCTCACCGGCACGAATCAATGCAGCCTTTGTTACACTGTCAGGGATATAAAGAATATCACTTGACATCATACGTACGTCTTCGGACTTTTGTTGGACTATTTTGCCCAAGTCTACTGGGATGGAGATTTGCTTTCCTGTTGAATCTTTGCGAATGATCACGGCGCGATCCCTTTTCGCAATCCGTGTCATTCCGCCCGCCAGCGCCAGCACCTTAAGGGTCGAGAGTTGCGCGCGGTCGTTGCTGGAAACGAAGCCACCAGGACGTTGCACCGCCCCCAAAGCGTATACGATGCCCCCATGAGGGACAGTGACCACATCTCCGGCTTGCAGCTGAATGTTGTTTTGCGTGTTACCGCGTTCCAGCAATTCCGCCAAATTTACCGTGATGATGTTCGCCATCGGTGTTGCATCGTTATTTGCAATCGGCGGCGGAACTGCGACCGAACCTGCATTCTGCGCAGCTGCTTGGCTTGCCGCGTTCTCCGGTACTGGAGTTGCCGGTTGGGTATTTGCCGATGAACTCTCCGCTATGGCCGCAGCATTGGATGTCGCGACTGCAGCAGGAGCCAGATCTGGAGCAGCAGGATTTGCTGACACGTTATCTTCCGGGCCAATTTCAGGGGGCTCATTGGAGTGCGCTTCTTCCGGTCCTGCTCCCCGCGTGATGATTACCGTGTCTGCGGCATCCGCAGAAATCCCTCCCGCTTCTGCAAGGATTTGGATTAAGCTCACGGCACGATCCGCCTGATATACCATCGGATGAGCCACCGCCCCTACAATCGTAATGGGCTTGCTCCTTTTTTCCTTTACCGAGACCATTACCTGGGGATGCGCCACCAGCCCGTTCGCTTCCAACACTTCAGCCACTTTTTGTTGCATTTGCATTTCATTTAGTCCGGCAACGTAAAGCCGCACAGGAACCAAAGGAATGCCAATCGTGCCTGTTTGGCTGACCCGCAGGTCCCTGGAAAGTTCCGGAACATCAAATACTTCCAGGGACACCAGATCGCCTCGACCGATCACGTAATCGCGCACTGGTGTGGTGGTTGCGGCAGACAGCGAGCGGATTCGGTCGTTGGTTTGCTGTTGGGTTTCCAGAGGGGACTGGCCGTAAATCAATGGCGCTTGCGCCAATCCGAAAATGATTGCCGCAAGTCGACACCAATACATGGAACCCAGTTTGGCCGAATGAATTTGCACCCAATTTACCCCAATCTGAATTATACAGCTCCAGTGCTTAAGTCAATCAGGGTTTTTCAGCACTCCGGCGAGTTCTAACGCGGACTTTTGCGGGCGCTATTTCCTGGATCTCCGCCGTGGCGAGCATGCTCATCAGTAAGAAAAGCAAGAGGTTGGCCGGAATGTGCAGATTAAAGTCGACGAGGCTGTGTACCAGCAAACCCCAGCAACCAGTCCATCCGCACAGGCGAAGCGTATTCGCGAAGGAATTGTCGCCAGATTTTAGAAAGCCCAGCGCGCTGATGAACAGAGTTCCTATGAACCAGGCGCAGCAAAGTCCGCCGAGCAAGCCCGTTCCGGCCAGGGCTTCCAGGTAATCATTGTGGGTATGATTTACGATTTTTCCGTCGTACAAGGTTTCGTACGGCGGATACACCTGCTGCAAAGTTCCCAGACCCGTTCCCAACACCGGATGATCCAGAAAAATTTGCCACGTGCCGTGGCGCATCGAAGCGCGCTTGCCTTGTGTTACTTCCAGAGTCTGTAAACCCGAGAAGCGGGAAAGTATCTGGTTAACTCCGAGCCACGACACCGTGAGCAAGGCCAGCAACAGCACCACTCCGCCAGCCACCAGATGACGTCCCGCGGTCCGGCGCAGGATCAGCACTAGCGCCAGAAATGCCAGTTCCGCCGCCAGGCTGATAATCCCGCCACGCGAAGCAGAAAGCAAAAGCGCGCTCAGCGGGATAATCGCCAGCATGCCCACCATCGCCAATCGCTCATGGCGCACGCGGCCCAAAAGCAAAGGTACCAGTGACATCGGCAAAACCAATTCGGCAAATCCCGCAAAGTGATTGCGGTTCGCGTAAGGCCCAAACGGGATGCCGCCGTATTTCAATTCGCGAAACCAGTAAAGTTTTCCGTTGAACGTCAAATGCTGCAAGATTCCCAGACCGGCAACAAGAAATGCAAAAATCATCACGAACCACGCGAAGCTGCGCCAGTCTGCCAGCGTGCGGAAGGCCTGCGCGGCCAGGAAGAAGAGAACTAGCATGCTTAACATCAGTTGCAGTTCGACGCGCGTTGTAAATGGAGACGTTGTGAGCCGAAACGCCAGTTGTGCGGTCGCCAGCAACGCCAGCGCCAGCAGCGGAAACAGCAGCGGCGGCAAGACCATGGGGCATTCTTTTTTTGAAACAAGAAAGGGTACTGCCCAAACCAGCAGCAGAATTCCCGCAGCAGCTTCCAGTATTCCCCGCGCCCACGGCTCAACCGCTCCATGGCTCAGCACCGCGAAAGCGATGATCGCGAAAATGCCTATGCGCACAGGCTTCATGGTTTCGGCGAGTCCTCGTTCACCGGAACCATGGAAATATCGTCCAACCACGCTGCGCCTTGGATATCGCTTCCCGGCATGTCGCTCATATTGCGTTTCACGCAAACGGAACCGAAACCGGCACCGGGCGGCGCCACCCAAGTCAGTTGAATTTGCTTCCACGGTTGCGTGCCATGCACTTCTTCGCTGGTCACCGCTTCGACGCCGGTGGCACTGAAAACAAAAATCTGCAGGCGCACACCTTCGCTGCTGGTCAGCGATTGTGTCTTCACCCAGGCGGAGAGCAGATAGTTTTTGCCAGGCTCGGGCGCGATGTTGTGGCATGCATCTTCGAAACTAATATTCCGATGTCCGTTGAACAGAATGCGCAGTGAACGCTCGCCGGAATGTTTCTCCGATTGATCGAAGGAAATCTGAACGTCGCTGGTGGCTGGAGAAAAATGCCACGAGAAACCTCCGCCGGCGTAGCCGGATTCGAAGCCGCCATCCCAAAGCAACGAGCCGGCCGGATCGGGCGGCGGCGGATTCTGCATGATCGATACTGCTTCGTTCCACGCGCGGGTGGCGCCGGCAACGCGTCTTTGCTGAATGAGTGCGTTAATATAAAAAACCATCTCAGACATCGGGTCCGTGTGCCGCAACGCGATCAGGCGGCTCCATACTATTTGTGCGTTACCCAGATCGCCGACATCGGATAATAAACGCACAATGGGCAGGTACACCGCGGCGGATTGCGGCATAGCTTTATCGAGCACAACATGAGCGTCGGGCTGGACGCGCAGCGCGCGCGAGAACGCTTCAGCGGCTCGCGTCGGCTCCAGTTCCACTGCTTTGCGGATTTCGCGGAACGCCGCGTCCTGTTGGTCCTGACGCAACAAAAAGTTGCCATAGCTCCAGGCCACGTCCGCGGACAGCGGGTACACACGCCGAGCGGCCAGGAATGCCTGGCGGGCATCCGCGGTATCGCCTTGCCCGTCGTAGGCGGCCGCCAAATCCAGCAGCGCTTCCGCGGAATAGGGATCGAGAGCGACGGCCTTGCGGAGCGACGGCACGGCGCGTTGCGGATCCGGCTGTTCGAAATCGTATAGAAAGGAACGTCCGAGAAGAAACCAGTTACGCGCATTGCCAGGTTCCAGAGCCGCGGCGCGTTCGTATCCGGCGCGGGTATCGAGATTCAGATAGTAAGTGGCAACGGCGTTGCGAACACCGAAGTAGCTTAAAAAAATGGCGAGAGCGCACGAGAAAACAACGATGAGGACGCGGATGCGTGGATTTGTTGACGCAATATTCATCGCAGCTAACTCTGCCTAAGCAGAAGGCAGCGACGCAAGCACAAACTAACTAGCTGTGGGGCGACGGCATTTTGACTGACTTAGCAGAGACACGCTTGCGCATGGTTAGGCCCGATCCAAAACGTGTCTGTTCTTCGCCGAGTTGCTCAAAGCCGCAGGCCTGGTAGAAGCCGCGGGCTCTTGGATTAGCGATTACGTACAGCCATTCTGATCCGCGGGACGCAGCCAAGCGCTCAGCTTGCTGCACCAGGCGTCTGCCGGCGCCGTGTTTCCAAATTGCGGGTTCGACGAATAGTCCATCGAGATCAGCATCGCCATCGGGGCGGGGAAGAACTACGCTGAAACCAAGAATTTGTCCGCTGCGCTCTGCTACGTAAGTATGTCCGGCATCGAGATGTTCAAGGGGCAATTCAATCGCGTCCGGGTGAGCAAGCAGCGCTTCGCGATACTCTTCCCAAACCAGCGAAGCTCGCCACTGCAGATCTTCGAGCAATTTTTTTTCGTCTCGAGCAGCAATTCGAATTGTTAGTTCAATGGTCATCTAAAGACAAGATCGCCGAAGTCGCGCGAATTCCATGATCGATGAAAGTTCTGGTAATGAGTGGCTAATGCGGGTCCGGAGTCGAGTTGCGCCCCGCTACCTGATCCAGAAACGCAAGGTAAGCGCCGATTAAGCGATAGGTTTGATAGTAGTCGTCAAGGCGCAGAACGGAAAGCCTGTCCTTGGAGGTGTGAAGGATATGCGCATTCCACGTTTCCTGGGTCAAAGAGTGAATGGTAATGCTTGGGATTTTGCGCTCGGAAAACTGCACGGAGTCGGTACTGCCGATCTGGTCCACGTTCACACCGGTCACGGGCACGTTCAACTTCTTTGCAATAAAAATCAAGGCGGCGGTCAACTGCTTGTCCGAATAACCATAGCATCGGTGGCGGCCACCTCTTCTTTTGTCATTCGCTGCGCGTAAGAGTGCGAACCGACTTCGCCTTTTTCCTCATCAGTGAACCCGATGAATATGTAGGTATGCTTGCGGGGCTCATTTTTTACCGCCTGGTAGTGTAGAGGGACGGCAAAAGAGACGCGCCGCTCCAGTTGTCGACGACTCCATCGCCTTCGGAGACGTGATCGAAATGCGCACCAACGATGATGACCTTGCCGGAACTGCCCGGCAGAACGCAAATACATTTGGGAGCTTCGACCCTTTCACGGATTGTTCGGAAAGGTGCCGCTCCTCGCAACCTGCCTCAGAAAACAACTGCTTGAGCGTATTAGCGCGCTGCCGGTCATTTCCCTGGTATTGCTCCAGGCGGCTCTCGATGACTGCGCGAGAGACCGGCTCGTAGTGGACACTTTGGGCGACCGCGTTGATGCAAGCTAGGGGAAGCCACGTGATTACCGCAAGAAGCCTGAAACAAGACCACGGAATCTGATTGTGCACGTGCAAAGAATACCGCCTGGTAGCGAAGCGCGAACCTGCAAGGGCCTGGATTGGCGTGCAATCGTTAACGCCTTCGACATCTCGTTGCGGGAGGCAAGTCAATCCTTAAGGTGGGAAGGTGGGCAATGATTTTTGGGTTCGCGCTGCAAGCGTTCGCGACCTTATTGTGCGATGGCGGGAAAGCTGACCACTATTTTCGGGGAGCCGGCATAAATGTTGACGGAGCGCTCTGCCAGGTGGCGTGCGCGAAGATTGCGTTGTACACGGCGGCCCCAGGTGCGAACGAAAGAGAAGTTAAGCACGCCGCCGACGACCGAACTGGCGAGAGGGATCAGGCGCCCAACCCATTTTTCTGCCGCTTCTTCGCCAAACTTTAAGGCCAGGCGTTCAGCGATACGAGGAGCGAGTTTTTCAATCATTTGCTTTTCGGCGAGATCCTTGCCGAAGTCTATGCCGGTCGCCGTGGCTGCGGCCAGCCACAGTTCGCGTTTTTCATCGGGTCCAGTGGCTTCGAATCCATAGAGAAGACAGAGCCGCTGGATCAGGCGCAGCGTGATGATGGTGAGAAGTCCCGCATCGGGGACCAGGGTAATCATGCCGCCGAGGCCGAAGCCTGCGCCTTCGGCGAGTGCGAGGCGCTGTGCGTCGCGGATCATGATTTTGGCAATGGCGTCGAGACGTTCGATAGGCACCTGATACATGTTGCGAAAATCGGAAACGTGCAGGCGATGTTTGCGCGCGAGGTAGTTACGAAAATCTTCCGGATCGATCTCGACGGAGCGCAGGCCGCGGAACAGGCCAAAGCGCAAAAGCCGCTTGAGCGGCGAGCCATTTTCCGAATTGTGTAACGGCAGCATGGCTGTCAGCATCCTATGCCGGTTAGACTCGCGTGGCAACCGGGGTGTTGCGTTACACTCGAAAAGAAAACGCTGCGCGCGGAAGTAGCTGCAGTTTGTTGCTGATAGACGTGCCCCGGGAGAAAGCGTTAACCGAATCGCGACGGAAATACCAGCGTACTACTTGACGTGGAGAGAGTTTTCGGTAAACTGCGTTTTCGCTATGGCGGCCTCAGTCCAATTCGTGCCCGTAGAGACGCTGACGGAATTTGAATTTCCGCAGCGCGAGGCTGCTTTTTTTTACGGCCTATTTTTACGCGGGCACTCCGCGGATAAGCTGCGACAGGATATTGAAGTGCCGCCGACAGTGTTGGCAAAATGGCATCGCGAAGCCGAACGCGAGCCAGAGCTGCGCGATATTTTATCCCGCGTGGTGGCGTACCGCCGCCATGTGCTTGCCATTTTTGATACCTTGGTGGACTCAGAGCGGACTCCCCAGCGGCCGCAGTAGATAGCGACGACATCGGCATAAATACTTCTGTAAATTCGACTCACAACTGCAAAACCCAAAAAACCAACGTATTAGATACTCCTCGTCGCGGACTCAATTACGCCAAACCACAAGCATGCAACTGGGAAGCACACCATTTTGGAACTCGCCTGCGCTCGGAAACAACCGCGTAAAACGCAATTCCGGGAAAACCTGTACCTAAGGACAGGTTTTGGCGGTGGAGGCAACCTATTCGAGAGCGGCCTAATCTAAACCGAATCGGGGGGCAAGTGTCTCAAAATGCAGGACATTCGCCATTTGACGCAGCACTTGTCCGGGCGTTAGAATCCGTACGTTCCAGCGATTGAGGTGTCCACATGGTCAGGGTAGTTCGAAGCCTGTTCGCTTCTGGGTTTTCCATTTTGATAGCCGTGTCGCCCGTCATGGCGCAGCAACCGCAAAATCCGGATCCCGCCGCTGCAACCACGCCTCAGAAGTTAAGCAAAGAACAGAAAAAAAAGATGGGAAGGGCCTTAAAGGAACTGGACGCCCAGTACAAGCAGTGGCTCAGCGAAGATGTTATCTACATCATTTCGCCAGAGGAACGCACCGCATTCTTGCAATTGAGCACCAGCGAAGAACGCGAGCAATTCATTGAGCAATTCTGGCTGCGCCGCAGCAGCAATCCCGACCTCCCGGAAAACGATTTCAAGGAAGAACACTATCGCCGCATCGCTTACGCGAATGAGCATTATGCTTCGGGTATTCCCGGATGGAAGACAGACCGCGGCCGTACCTACATTATTTGGGGGCCAGCAGACGAAGTGGATTCGCACCCGACGGGTGGAACCTATGATCGTCCGATGGACGAGGGCGGCGGTTCGACCACCACTTATCCGTGGGAGACGTGGCGCTACCGGTATCTGGAAGGCATCGGAGAAAATACAATCATTGAATTCGTGGACCCGTCAGGCTCCGGCGAATACCACATGACGATGGATCCCTCGGAAAAAGACGCGCTGACGCACGTGCCGGGCGCGGGCTTGAGCTTGATGGAATCGATGGGGATGGCCTCCAAGGCGGATCGGTTTTCAAGATCGGATGGTACAAACCTGCCGACCACGATGGGCGGACAGCCGGCGAGCATGAATGAATTCAATCGCCTGGAGCAGTTCGCAAAAGTCCAGCAAGCCCCGGCAGTAAAATTCAAAGATCTGGAAGCACTGGTAACTTCGCGAATTGTGCGCGACCAGTTGCACTTCGCATGGCGCACGGATTTTCTCAAGGTGACAAATGACACCGTATTGGTCCCGGTAACCATTCAGGTGCCGAACAGCCAGTTGTCATTTCAATCCAAGGATGGTGTGCACTCCGCGACGATGAACGTTTTTGGACGCGTGAGCACTTTGACCGGCCGCGTGGTGCAGACGTTCGAAGAACCGATCAGTCGAGACTTCCCCGACTCTTTGTTCCAGCAGTCGGTAAAATTGCAGTCGATTTATCAGAAGGCGATTCCGCTGCGTCCTGGACTCTATCGTCTCGATCTGGTGATCAAAGATGTGCATAGCGGTAACGTGGGAGTGGTCAATTCGCGGCTGCAGGTGCCCCGTTATGAAGACGAAAAATTGGAAGCCAGTTCGCTGATTCTCGCGGATCAGATTGAACACGTTCCCGCCAAACAGATTGGAGCTGGGCAGTTTGTGTTGGGCTCGTCTAAAGTGCGGCCAAGGATGGAAGGTGATTTCACCACCGCGGACAGGCTTGGAATTTACATGCAGGTGTACAACCTTAAGCCGGATGACAAGACGCACCGCTCAGATTCCTCTTTCAAGTACACGGTGAAAAAAGGCGATCAGCAGGTCATGCAGTTCAAAGAGACCGGCGGAGACATGAAGCAGACTGGCGATCAGGTGACAATCGAGCGCTTGCTTCCACTGGCGACGCTGGCACCGGGAAAGTACACACTGGAAGTGAGCGCGACCGACGCACTTGCAAACCAGACTATTTCACGTAGTGCGGAATTTACGATCAAGCCGCCAATCGTTATACCAACGAAGACGGCAGCGAACGCAGCGCCGGGGAGGTAACCGTCGTGCAACGGAGACGACTGCAACTCCTGAAGATACTGGTAATTATCGCGGCGAGCGCGTCGATGGGGACGAGCGCGGCGATGGCGCAGGGCAAGCTCGTCTCGGGCAAACTCGCCGGCGTTGTGCGCGACCTTTCCGGCACTCCGCAAATGGGCGCTAGCGTTGAAGTTTTTGCCGAAGCGCCGGGCGTTACTTCTTCGCTCGACTATCTAACCAACACGCTGGGCATTTTTCGCGGCGAAAAACTTTCGCCTGGGCTGTACACCATCCGGGTTACCCTCGCCGGTTTCCTTCCCACGCTGCAGCAGCATGTGCGCATAAATGCAAACTTGACAACCATGGTGCGCATCGAGATGGAATCGATGTTTGCGTCGCTCGAACAATTGCGGCAGCAACCGAATTCCTCCAAGCCGGAGCTTGATGATTGGAAATGGGTGTTGCGTTCAGCAGCGGGTACTCGACCAGTATTGCAATGGGATGAAAATGCGTCATTGACTGCGCAAGAAAACACCGGTGGTCCGTCACCGAAAGTTTTGCTGGAATTCACAGACGGCGCGAGACGTCTAGGCTCGGTATCGAACGTAGCATCGGCCCCCGGCACGGCGTTTGCCTATGATCAGAAGCTGCCCGGAGCGGGCAGTTTGCTGGTTGCTGGGCAGATGAGTTATCAGGATTCCGCCGCGGGCGGAGTCGCAACGATGTGGTTGCCAACGGGTGTCATCGGTTCGGGACCGCATACCGCAATCGTTCTGCGCGAAGCACGCTTGGGCGATACCGGGATTACTTTTCGTGGCATGAGAATTGACCAGGGGGGCTCCGTTACTCTCGGCGATCGCGTTTTATTGCGTTACGGCGGCGAATACCTTCTGGTCGGATTAGGCAGGTCGGTTTCCTCCCTGCGTCCGCGTTTGAGCCTGGAAACGAAATTGGGAACAGCTTGGCGAGGCGATTTGGTGGTTGCAGCGCAACCGAGCGCTCCCAACGGTCTTGAAACAAACGGACAAGATCTGCAATCCACGCTTGCAAGCGCGCTTGATGAACTCGACGCTTTTCCGACACTGATGTGGAGAGATGGCCGCCCGGTCATCCAAGGGGGCTGGCACGAGGAGATTTCGGTGGAGCGGCGAGTGGGGGAGACCGGCAAGCTGCAAATTGCGGGATTTCATGAGGATAGCCATCACCTGGCGGTGTTTGGCCGCGGCAGCGATCTGCCACCGCAACAGTATTTTGAAGATGTCTTTTCGAACGCGTTTGCCTACGACGGAGGTTCCGCAAGCAGTTGGGGCGGCCGCTTAGCCTATCGCGAAAAGCTGAGTAATGACGTCGAAGTAACGGCGCTATATGCGATGGCCGGAGCTCTTGCGCCCGACGCATCTCACGATAGCGCGGTGCTCAGAGATTCTTTGCGCATGGCTCCGCGCCAGAGTATCGGCGTAAATGTGTCAGCGAAGCTTCCTCGCACCAAGGGACGTATTATGGGCGGATATAAATGGATCAGCGGTCCGGCGGTCTCCCGCGTGGACAGCTATGGCGAATCACTCTACCAAATGGATCCCTATCTGCATGTGTCGGTCCGGCAGCAACTACCGAAATTTGGGCCCGGCCGGTGGGAAGCGATTGCAGATTGCGACAACCTTCTCGCGCAAGGTTATGTGACCGTGAACACCAGGGAAGGCCAGGTCGCGCTGGTGCCGGCGTTCCGAACGTTTCGGGGTGGGCTGAGTTTGCAGTTCTAAAGATGGTCTCGAAAGTTGTAGAAAGCCTTCCAGAAAATGGGATTCCGCAGCCAGTTTCCTCGAGGGATGCTGTAAGCTAAAGAAAAATAGCTGGTTAATCTACAGGCAATCTTCCAAAGAGTGGAAGGGCAGTTGCACCGTAGAATCTCAGTGCGTTGGTGTACCCGGTAAGGATGCAAGTGATGAAGCAGAGTTTTCGGGTCAGTCTGGGAGCGGTGGTCCTGGCGTTAGCTACGCTGGCGGCGGTGATCTTCGCCATTTTGAATTTTGATCAGCGCGCTCGCTTTGAGTCCCCGGATGATGCCGCCGTCTGGCGCGATACTGATCGCGGAGTAGAAGCCTGGAGGGTTAGTACCAATGGGCCGACCGCTCGAGCCGGGATTCGGCAGGGCGACTTACTGCTTGAAATCGGCGGACAACCGGTCACCAGAGCGCTCGATGTGACCAAGCGAGTATGGCGCGCCGGACTGTGGAGCCAACTGCGGTACAAAGTCGAGCGGGACGGCGATTCGTTCGAAACGCCGGTAGTCATTGCGCCCGCCGAAAAACCGGTTAGCGCAGAAAACTATCTGCGGGTCGTTGGGCTCATTTACCTTTTTATCGGGATATTTATTTTCGTGCGCAGATGGAATGCGCCGCGCGCCGTTCATTTTTACGTTTTTTGCCTGGTTTCCTTCGTCCTCTATACGTTCCAGTACAGCGGAAAACTGGATACGTTCGACTATGAAGTGTATTGGGCCAGCGTGGTGGCACGGCTGCTGGCTCCAGCGCTGTTGCTGCATTTCGCGTTGGTGTTTCCGGAGCGAACCGAAGCTGCTCGAAAACTCTTCGCAAGGCTGGCCATCGTTTACGGACCGCCTCTGCTGCTGCTATTGCTGCATCTGAATGTAGCATTCAACACGCTGGGCTTTCTACCGTGGTTGGGTCCGAGAATTTTTCTCGACAAGCTTGAACTGAGCTATCTGGCGGCTTGTTTCATCCTTGCGGGACTGGTTTTCTACTACAGCTTCCGGAGTTCGCCATCTGGAGTTTTGCGCCAGCAGTTGAAATGGCTTTCCGGCGGAACGCTTGTCGGAAGTTTGCCGTTCGCGATTTTTTATGTGTTTCCGTACATCGTGAATCCCACACAGAAACCGTGGATGATGTTCTCGTCGCTGAGCATTGTGCTGGTCCCGCTCTGTTTCGGTTACGCCATCATTCGCTATCGCCTGATGGATGTGGACATCATCTTCAAGCGCGGATTGGCGCACACGGCGGCGACCGCGGCTGTAGCGGCAGTTTGCTTTGCGCTGGTGGGCTTAAGCGGAGGTGTGTTTCACACCAATACGGGCGACCGCTTCGTGGCGGTACTCGCGATCACTATCGCCTCATTTCTCTTTCAGCCTATCCGCGTGTGGATACAAGGCCGCCTGGATCATTTCTTCTACCGTGACCGCCTGGACTATCGCAGAACGTTGATCGAATTTGGCAAGACATTGACCAACGAAGTTCGGCTGGACCCGATGCTCAGTTCGGTTATGGATCGCGTTTCTCAGACCTTTTTGGTGGATCGTTTGGCGATTTTCGTTGAGGATACGGAAACGCCCGGAAAATTGCGTTTGGCGCGTTCGATGGGCGTGCGCGTCAACGAACCGCTGGATCTTAGCTTCCTCGATCCGGCCCGGCCCGAGATGGCGCGTGGGGCGGTTTTCTTCGAATCGCCTCGCGCGGCACATGACGTCAGTCCGTCGGTGCAGAACGCGCTGCAGCAATTGGATTTGAACTACTATGTGCCCTGCCGGATTCGCGAGCATTGTGTTGCGGTGCTCGGTCTCGGCAAAACGGTTGACGGCGATTTTCTGTCCAGCGACGACGTGGAACTTGTCGAGACTATTGCCGGCTACGTCGCCGTGGCGCTCGACAATGCACAGCTTTACAACTCTCTTGAGCAAAAAGCGCTGGAAATCGTCCGCCTGAAGGATTTCAGCGAAAACATCGTGGAATCGTTGAACGTCGGCGTGCTGGCTGTGGATCTGAGCGGATTGGTGGAAAGCTGGAACAGCAGAATGGAGCAGTTATTTGGCGTGACCAGGCAGGAAGCCGTGGGCGCGCAGCTCAATGCCCTGTTGCCGCAGGAACTTGCCACGGAAATCGCTTCTCGTGGCGACGGAGAGCAGATCACGGGCATCTATAAACAGAGGCTTCAGCACCAGGGCAAATCGCTGACGCTGAATGTTTCGATTACGCCTCTAGTGAGCAAGTCGGGCGAAAGAATTGGCCGACTGCTGCTGTTCGACGATGTGACGCAGCGGGAGCACATGGAAGAGCAGATGTCACAAACGGAAAAACTGACCTCGTTGGGATTGCTGGCCGCGGGCGTTGCGCATGAAGTGAATACGCCGCTGGCGGTAATCTCCAATTACATCCAGATGCTGGCCAAACAGATGCCAGAAAGCGATCCCCGCCACTCGATCATCGAAAAGATCGTGAAACAGACTTTTCGCGCCAGCGAAATCGTCAATAATCTTTTGAATTTCTCGCGCACCGGCGCGGCGGAAATTGCCAATGTGGATGTAAATCACGTTGTCGAAGAAACGTTATCGCTGGTCGCGCATCCGCTGAAGACCTCGCAGATTCAGGTAGTGAAAAATCTCGGAGACGGGTTGCCCGCGGTGCGTGGCTCCGCCAACAAGCTGCAGCAAGTGTTCCTGAATCTTTTTCTCAACGCGCGCGATGCCATGCCTTCCGGCGGCATCCTGGAAGTGCGAACCAGCGCGCACAACGGCAGCGTCGAAATCGAAGTCGTGGACACCGGCGCGGGAATTCCACGGGAACACATTAACCGGATTTTCGATCCTTTCTTTACCACCAAGTCCAGTGGTCGAGGCACCGGCTTGGGACTTTCCGTAAGCTACGGAATCATCAAGGAACATGCGGGAAAAGTGGATGTCCGCTCCGCGCCCGGCAAAGGCACGTCATTCCACGTCGAGCTGCCAGCGGTGAGGAAGCCAGTTCATGTCTAAAGGTGCGATTCTCGTCGTTGACGATGAATCTGAAATTCGCGAAGGACTCGAGCTGCTGCTGACCAGCGAGGGCTACGGCGTCTCCAGCGCCGAAACTGGTGAATCCGGCCTGGGAAAATTGGGAGAGCAGCCGTTCGATTTATTGTTGCTCGACGTCAGTCTGCCCGATCGCAACGGCCTAGATCTGTTACGAGAGGTCCGCCGTCGCGATCCTGATCTTCCAGTGGTACTCATCACTGCTTACGGTTCGATTGACATGGCACGCGCGGCCTTCAAGGGTGGCGCGCTCGATTTCATCACCAAGCCGTGGTCCAACGATGAATTGCTGGCCCAGGTGGCGCAAGCGGTTGAGTCGCGGAAATTGCGCGAAGAAAACGTTCACCTGAAGCGCGCTCTCAAACAGCGCTCAAGCTTCCCCAACATTATCGGCAAAAGCGAAAAGATGTTGACGTTGTTCGACCTGGTTTCGCAGGTGGGCCCATCGCGCTCAACCGTGCTGATCAGTGGTGAAAGCGGGACCGGCAAAGAATTGATTGCCAAGGCCATTCACTCCGCTTCGCCTCGCGCGGACAAAGCGTTCGTTCCCGTCAACACCGGCTCGATTCCCGTGGATTTGCTGGAGTCGCAACTTTTTGGGCATGTGAAAGGTGCATTCACCAGCGCTATTTCTTCGAAAAAGGGCCTTTTTGAAGTGGCCGATCAAGGCACGATTTTCTTTGACGAAATTGCCACCATCAGTCCGGAGACCCAGGCAAAATTGCTGCGCGTTATTCAAGAACGTGAATTCATGCGCTTGGGCGGCACCGAACAGCTAAAAGTAGATGTCCGAATCGTAGCCGCCTCCAACATCGAACTTCTGACATTGGTCCGCGAAGGGCGTTTTCGCGAAGACTTGTATCACCGTCTGAACGTGATTCACCTGACGCTACCGCCACTGCGCGACCGTCGCGAAGATGTGCCCATGCTGCTGGCGCATTTCCTGGTGCGCTATTGCGAAGAGAACGCCAAGCCCATGCGGCAATTTACGCCCAGCGCGCTGAAGTTGATGATGGATTATGACTGGCCGGGCAATGTGCGCGAACTCGAAAACGTCGTGGAGCGCGCAGTGGTCCTTTCCACCAGCGAACGTGTGGATGCGGATTTGCTCCCGGAAAGTATCCGCAGCAAAGAAATTGTTCGCGGAGTGCGGTTGCAACTTTCCGAATTTACTCCGCCGCTCCCCGGCGAACCCGGCGCCCGCACGGGCGCAGATCAGTCCCGGCCGTCCTTGTTCCAGATCATGGACGAGATCGAGCGGCGCATCATCGTGGACATGCTGGACCGTACCGGCTGGAACCAAACCGAAGCCTCAGAGCGGTTTCTGATCCCGCTCTCCACGTTAAATCAAAAGATCAAGCGCCTGGGAATTGATGTGCGTCGCAGGGCGCGCGGCGAAGAATCATTCATGGCATCATCTTCCGGTAAATAAGCGGCAGAATTCGATAGAGGCTGCGCTGCAAATCCTGTACTGGTATGTATTACAATGCATGCGTGGTTTTTCCTCAGGAGTTGAAATGCGAGCGAAGCGTATATGGGTGATGGGTTCGTTTTTTTTCGCCGCGGCATTGCTGGTACTCATGCTGCCCCCTGGCGCGCGCTTGAACGCGAAGCAGGCTGCTGCGCAGTCCGAAGAACCGGTCCCGGCGTATCACGCGCAACCGCCCACAGAAGCATTGCCCGAGACCATGGATCCAACGCAGTTCGACAATCCGGTAATAAAAAACGCCTACGCGCTGGCCGCAAAAGTAAAAAAAGTGCTATACCAGCAGCCTTGCTACTGCCACTGCGACCGGGCCCACGGTCACGGCAGTCTGCTTGATTGTTTCGCCAGCACTCACGGTTCAATGTGCAATGTCTGCATGGGAGAAGCGCTCTACTCCTACGAACAGACGCGCGCGGGAAAGACTCCTGCACAAATCCGCGAAGGTATCGAACGCGGCGACTGGCAACACGTCGATCTTGCGAAATACAAGAAATACCCTATGAAGCCCTGATTCCATCCAGCCGCATAATTGCAATGAGAAGATCCGGTTCTTTCTTCTGTTGTGTCACCCGGCTTCGGACCATAAAATACCAACACCCAGCAAAATGGAGGCTCAATGAAAGTCCGCAACGCGACGCGTGCCTGCTCAATCCTGCTTGCCGTCTGCCTGGTGACTGTAAGTTCGCCCCCGGTTCGTGCGCAGCAAAAAGAACATGCCGTTTCTTCTGATCAGCTTCGCATCGATGTTCAGAAATCCGCAGCGGCACGCCAGGCGAACGGGCGATAAGCCAGGTGAACGACGAGGATCTGGCGCGCATGGCCGACCGTTCGCACCAAGTGCAAAAAGATTTCGCTGCTGGAAGAATGAGCGATCGCGATTTGATCATCATCTTGCTGGTTGCGGTCGCGCTGATTCTAATCATCATCGCGGTCCGCTAAATCCGCGCCGGAGCGCAGGAGAGCCCTTTGCTGGCCCGAAGACAACTCGTTCTTTGCGTCGCGATATTCCTGATCTGTTGCGCTGCAGTTGTGCAGGGCGCCGCCGGTCTGTGGCTCGATGTTCCATATATTCGCCAGGAAAAAGATGGCTGTGGTTCGGCTTCGCTCGCCATGGTGCTTCGCTACTGGCAGACAAAAAATGTTTCCGTCGCGGATGAGCGTATCGATCCTGCCAGGATTCAGCGTGAACTATACTTCGCAAAGCCGCGCGGAATTTACGCGTCGGACATGGAACGTTACTTGCGTGAATCCGGCTTCGAAGTGTTTGCATTTCGTGGCGAATGGAGCGACCTGCGCTTGCATATTGCCAAGGGTCGTCCGCTGATTGTGGGTTTAAAACCGAAGGGCGCCCCTGCACACTACGCCGTAATCGTGGGCGTTAGTCCGCAGGATACGGCTGTGCTCATGAATGACCCGGAACGCGGCAAACTGTTGCATATCGAGCGATTGGAGTTCGAAAAGGTGTGGCAGGGCACGGATAACTGGACGCTTCTGGCCATGCCGAACCACGCAGAGTGAGAGCACACGTTCCTGTCTTCGAGATACTCGTGCTGCTCGGTTTCGCGTTTGGCGCGCAAGCAGCCGACGAAGCAGAGCGTTTGCAATCCGTAAAAAAACTATACGAGCAGAAAAAGTGGGAAGAGGTTCTTCGCGATGCGCAGGGGCCACCGCAGCAGTCTCCCGATTTTGATTACTACGCGGGCATGGCGCTTTCGCATCTCGACCGCTGGGCACAGGCTCGCGATGCTTTTTCAAACGGCGCACGCAAAGCGCCGCGTGACGCACGATTTCTGACCGAACGCGCAGGCGCGGAATACAAGCTGAATAATTTCGCCGCCACGAAACGCGATCTGCGCAGATCGATGCGTCTTGATCCTTGCGACTCCTACGTAGCGGAATTTCTCGGTACGATTTATCTCCTCGAGGGAAACCTGGAAGCAGCGCTCAAGTACTGGAATCTGATCGACAAGCCGAGGTTGGCCGCTGTCGAAGCGATCCCCCAGCCAAAAACAACGAAACGGTTGCTCGATCGTGCTGTACTTTTTCCCCCTCCTGGCGTTCTTAACGCTATTCGGTTCTTGCAGAGCGATGCTCTTCTCGAAAATCTGGGAACATTTCCGAACTGGCGATTGAAACTTTCGCCCGTCACTTCCAGTTCGAACAGCGACGACTATAAGGCCACGCTCCGCTTGAGCGAACGAAACGGCTGGGGCTCATCTCTTCTGGACGGCACCATCTCTTTGCTGAGGGGACTTCCATACGCAACGATTTACCCTTCGTATTACAACCTCCGTGGCGACGCGATCAATTTGGATTCGCTGGCGCGCTGGGATTCACAGAAACGCCGCGTGGCCGCCAGTGTGGAGTTTCCGCTATTCCAGCAACCCGCGAAGCGCCTGCGGGTTTTCGTCGACGCTCGTAATGAAAACTGGAATTTGTCACAGACTTTTTCTGGCAGCGCGATGCCGATTACGAACCTGAACCTGAAACGATTCGCCGGTGGCGCGGAACTGCATCTGATCGAAGCCGCGCGATGGGACTTAACGGCAGGGCTCGAAGCGATTTCTCGGGAATTTCGTAACGTTCCCGCGAGTCTGCGCGGCGTCGCCACTCCCTTTTTCTCGGATAGCAGAACGCTCGATACCTGGCTTGGCGCACATCGCACCTTGCTTCGCGTGCCGGAACGCCGCTTCACGCTGGATGGTCAGGCAGAATTCCGCGCCGGAAGAAATTACGGTTCTGGCCTCGGTGCCTTCGCGTCGGTCAATGGCGAATTGAAATCCCGTTGGCTGCCGAAAGCGCGCGGCGACGATTACGAATTTCTTTCCAGGCTCCGCGGCGGCGACACCTTCGGCGATGTCCCGCTCGATCAGCTTTTTCAATTGGGCGTGGAACGCGACAACGGCCTCTGGCTTCGCGGACATCCGGGCACTCTCGACGGCCGCAAGGGCCGCGCGCCGCTGGGCCGGCGCTATCTGCTCTTGAATTCCGAATTGTATAAGACCGTTTACGACGCAGCATTCTTTCGCGTGCAGCTTGGTCCATTCTTTGATACCGGAGCGATTGCCGATCCAAGCGGATTATTTGGTTCACAGAAATGGCTCTTCGACACCGGGATTCAAGCGAGACTGCGAGTGCTCGGCAGCGTGAGCATTTTGCTGTCATACGGCCGGGATTTACGCAGTGGCACCGGCACGTTTTACGGGACCTCTGTTCACTGACTTCCGCTTGAAGCAACTTTTCGTGTCTCATTCTTCGATTTTGCTAAACTCGGTAGGGTCTAATCCAGCCAGGATCCTGCCATTCGACGGGGAGCACCATGTTCCATTCATTTTCGGTTCGCCGGGTTTTTGCGGTTCTGATTTTATTCCTCGCGTGCCTCGGAGTGCTGAAAGCTCGCGGCAGCAGCGGTGATTCTACGAACGGATGGGGATTCAGCACTACAAATCTGGATAGGTCCTGCAAACCGTGTGATGATTTTTACGAATTTGCCATGGGCGGTTGGATGAAAAACAATCCGATTCCGCCGGAGTTTCCTTCCTGGGGCTCGTTCACCATCCTGGCAGACAGAAATCAGTCTTCGATGCGCGGAATTCTGGAAGCTTCGCTGAAAGCGAATCCGCCCACCGGTTCGAATCAACAAAAGATCGCCGATTTTTACGCAAGTTGCATGGACACGACGGCAATCGACGCTTCCGCAATAAAGCCCATCGCTGCGGATCTGAGTGCCATCGATAAGCTAAAAGAATCCAGCGAACTTCAACCGCTGATTTCGCGTCTGCAACAAACTGGAAGCGGTTATCTTTTCAATTTTGATTCCACTCAGGACTTGGACGACAGCACCCAGGTAATCGCCGAAGTCGAGCAGGGCGGGTTAGGGCTTCCTGAGCGCGATTATTACACCCGCTCCGATGACAAGTCCAAACAGCTGCGCGCGGACTACGTCGCACACATTGCAAAAATATTTGCACTTGCCGGCGACTCCCCGGAAAAAGCTGACGCTGAAGCGCAAACCGCGATGAATTTTGAAACGACTTTGGCCAATGCCTCGATGCCGCGAGCGCAGATGCGCGACCCTCATGCCGTCTGGCATAAGATGACCCTTCCTCAGTTGGAAGGTCTCGCCCCTGCGTTTCCATGGGAAGCCTATTTTCGTGAACGCAACGCTCCGCAATTCTCTGCTATCAACGTTGCGCAGCCGGATTTTTTCAAGGAAGCCAACCGTCTGCTGACGGAAGCTCCTATCGATCAATGGAAATCGTACCTGCGCTGGCACGTAATTCACGCCAGTGCCAGCGAACTTTCCGATGCATTCGTGCAGGAGAATTTCGACTTTTACGGAGCGAAGCTGTCCGGCTCGAAGGAGATTCAGCCGCGCTGGAAGCGCTGCGTACAAAGCGTCAACCGCAATCTTGGCGAAGCGCTAGGGCAGGTTTATGTTGAGAAGTATTTCCCGCCTGAAGCTAAAGCGCACGCCCGCGAAATGGTTTTGAATTTAATTGCCGCCTTGAAAAGCGACATCCCCGTGCTCACCTGGATGGGACCGGAAACCAAAAAAGAAGCTCTGGAAAAACTGCAAGCGTTCCAAATCAAGATCGGGTATCCCGACAAGTGGCGTGATTACTCCGCGCTTTCCGTGGAACGCTCCGGATACCTCGCGAACGTACGGCGCTCCATCAGCTTTGAACACGCCCGCGATTTGCATAAGATCGGCAAACTGGTAGACCGCACCGAATGGGGAATGACGCCTCCAACCGTCAACGCCTATTACAACTCGACGATGAATGAAATTGTTTTTCCTGCCGGGATTTTGCAGCCGCCGTTTTTTGATCCCAAGGCGGATGACGCAATCAACTATGGCGGTATGGGCGCCGGAATCGGCCACGAAATCACTCACGGTTTTGACGACGAAGGTTCGCAATTTGACGGTAAAGGCAATCTCCGCGATTGGTGGACCAAGGAAGACCGCAAAAATTTCGATCAGCGCGCCACCTGCGTTCAACAGCAGTTTGACGGCTACGAAGTCGAGCCGGGCCTTCACGAAAACGGCAAGCTGGTTCTGGGCGAGAGTATCGCGGACCTTGGTGGGTTGGCAATTTCCTACGCGGCCTATGAAAAGTCGATCGAGGCCAAGCGCCCGCCAAATCTTGACGGATTCACTCCCGAGCAGCGATTTTTTCTCGGTTGGGCGCAAGTATGGGGCGCTAATCTGCGTCCGGAATACGCACGCTTGATGGCCAATAGCAACCCGCACCCCATATCGAGATTCAGAGTGAATGGGCCGCTCTCCAACATGGAGCTATTCGCGCAGGCATTTGGCTGCAAAAAAGGCGATGCCATGGTTCGAGAAAACGTCTGCAAGATTTGGTAGCTGGCAGGCGTTTTCAATCCGTCGCATGCGGTGTGCGTGGTAAAGTTGAGTATACTATTTGCGCCCGCCGACACAAAAGATGAAAACAATCCTTGTCACAGGCAGCAGCGGACTAATCGGTTCTGAAGCGGTGGAGCATTTTGACCGGCAAGGCCATCGCGTCATCGGCGTGGACAACAACATGCGCCAGGTCTTTTTTGGCGCCCAGGGCGACACCACCTGGAATCTGAATCGCCTCAAGCGTTCCACCAAGAATTTCCAGCACGCGAGCCTCGATATCCGTGACCGCAACGCCCTGGACGAACTCTTCAAATCCAATCGCTTCGACTTGATTGTTCACTGCGCCGCGCAGCCTTCCCACGACAAGGCTCGCGACATTCCCATCCTTGATTTTGAGGTCAATGCCCTCGGAACGATCAATCTCCTCGAAGCCACACGCCAGCATTGCCGCGACGCTGTTTGCATTCTCATGAGCACCAACAAAGTCTACGGTGACTCGCCCAACGAAATTCCGTTGAAGGAGCTGGAAACCCGCTACGACTATTCTCGACCGGAAGATTACGCCGGCGTGAGCGAGTCCTGCCGCATAGATCAAACTCTCCATTCATTATTTGGCGCTTCGAAGGCTGCTGCCGATCTTGTCGCGCAGGAATACGGTCGATATTTCGGCATGAACACCTGCATTTTCCGCGGCGGCTGCCTTACTGGACCTTCGCATTCCGGCGTCGAGTTGCACGGTTTTCTGTCCTATCTGGTAAAAGTCGCGCTCAGTGGCGGCACCTATTCAGTATTCGGCTACAAGGCCAAACAAGTCCGCGACAATATTCACAGCCACGACGTCGTTCGCGCCATCGAGGAATTTGCCGCAAACCCAAGGCCAGGAGAGGTCTATAACCTTGGCGGCGGGCGCGGCAATAGCATCTCGATGCTCGAGGCCATCGCGAAAATTGCCCAGATGACTGGCAAAAGGCTGGATTGGAAGTATGTCGATGAACCGCGGAAAGGCGACCACATCTGCTACATCTCAGACCTGCGCAAGTTCCAGTCACATTATCCCAACTGGAAAATCACGCGCAGTCTGGACACCATATTCCAGGAAATTATCGCCGCTCAACAAACGCAGCACACTTCGGGCGTTGCTCGCTAGTCCTTAAACCATAGGCGGAAACAAATTCAGCTCATTATTCCAGCATGACTATCCTTTGCCTCTGCCGCGAACAACATCATTGGAAGCTGATACCGGGATATGCAGATGCGTTCCGCCGCCATGGCATTGAGTTTTTCTGCGTAGACGATTCGATTCCGTTCGACGCACCGCTCGAAGATGTTTTACAGACCTGCCCCGGTACGCCTTCCACGATCTTTCATTTCGAATCTGCGCACCCGCTCTTTCCAATCGGGCTCGAACGCTCCGAAATTCCGACCGTATGTTTTCATCCCGATACATACGCCTTTACTGAACGTCGCATGCACTGGTCGGCTGTATTTGATCACGCAGCTGTTTTTCATCCCGGTTACGACGAACGCTTCAAGCGCGCCGGACATCCAAGGAGCTTTTTTGTTGCCGCACGCCGTTCGCAAGGATTTTTTCCTGGGCGTCGACCCATCGCGCGAATTCGAGATTGCCTGGATCGGCCAAACCAGCGGCGAATTTTACAAAACCCGCGCCCAAATGGCTGCCGAAACTTGCGCAGGAATTTCACACCAACGATTGGTCGCGCTGGTACTCCGTCGCAGAGGTTGCCAACGTCTATCGCCGTTCGCAAATTGTTGTCAATATCGGCCGCGACGATTTTCCCCAGGACGCAAATCTCCGCGTCTTCGAGGTCCTTGCCTCCGGCACCCTGCTTCTCACCTCAATGCCCACGGAGCTCGCCCAGCTCGGCTTTCAACAAGGCGCTCACTTCGTGGGCTACTGCGATCCCGCGCGGGACTCTTGTCCTGGCGGAACCTATGATCAGCGCGTGGACCAGCTTCTGATGCGCTTGGCGCAGTTCGGCCAGAAAAAACCGGCGCCGGTTCGTTCTTGGCCAGAGTCGCGCGCCCGCCTCGTGACCCTCGACTTTTCGCCGCCCACGGTCTCACCTCTTGCGCCGCCAATCAATTTCGCCACATTGCCGGTCAGGGCTTTCGCGAGACAATGCAAGGGGCCTCACTCTTATCGCGTTCCTGGCTCAAGTCATTGCGATCCCGATGAGCTGGACATCATGCATCAGCGCTGCGCAAATTCGCGTGCCGGCTAATTTTATGTTTAATTTGAATATGCTGCGAAATTCTCGGCAGTTTCCTCGTCGAAAAATGAACGCGCAACGCGTCATCGCTTTGCTCGGACGCCGCGACCTGCCTACCGACGCCGTCGAAGATTATTGCCGCTACCTCGGCCAGGCACTCGTTGCTCACAATATTCAACTCGAAATCCGGCGCGTCCCGTGGAACGAACACGGCTGGGCCGCTTCACTCGAAGCGCTGCGCCTTCAGGCGGAAACTTGGCGCGGCACTTGGATTCTGCTTCAGTACACCGCCCTCGCATGGTCCGCGCGCGGATTCCCTGCACGAATCTTTCGCGTTCTGCGCGTGTTGCGAAAAGCTGGAACCCGTATCGCGATCGTGTTTCATGACGTCGAGCCGTTCGGAGGCTTGCGGCTCCTCGATCGCATTCGACGCCGGCTCCAACTCGGTGCGATGAAGGACATGGCGGCATTTTCCGACCGCAACATTTTTACCATTATGTTGGACCGTATCACCTGGCTGGGCGATTCTGATTCCGTGAACGAATCATCTTTTATTCCCGTCGGCGCAAACCTTCCGTTCTCGCTTAAGCCGCAGTTTCACGACGACCTTCATTCGCCGCCGACGATTGGAGTATTCAGCATCACGGGCGGGTCGACGGGCGACCGCGAGACGCGGGACATGATTGAGGCAATGCGGATTGCGAGCCATAAACTTGGAAAACTGCGATTGCTTGTATTTGGACGGCACGCCGAAGTACGCGAGACCGCACTGAGAAAAGGTTTAGACGATCTGCCGATCGAGTTGAGTGTCGAAGGTGTCGTCGAAGAGAGTGAGTTGGTCAAGAGGTTCGCCGATTCAGATGTGTTGTTGTTTGTTCGCGGAACGATTTCCACTCGTCGCGGCAGCGCGATCGCCGGAATCGCATGCGGCTTACCGGTGATCGCGCTGCAGGGCCGGGAAACCGCTTCGCCGATCACGGACGCTGGCGTGATTCTTCTGTCCGAAGG
>WNFE01000424.1_pt1 | contig 39925 bp, 40 predicted proteins | sample 5400451 | NCBI WGS metagenome assembly WNFE01 (sample SAMN13153344, study PRJNA577476) | soil metagenome | isolation source: 200 cm saprolite under Douglas fir tree site 2 hole 2 | place: USA:California | collected 2015-04-18
TGCGCGTCAAGAACCAGTAGGAGTCGAGTAACATCCCTCGACAGGGAGGACACCCCATGACCATCGATCGTTACGTCAAGACCGTGCTGACCGTCATCGCCGTGGCGCTCGTCGTGATCGCCGCGCGCCCATGGCTCCCCGAGTCCGGCTGGCCCGACGCGCTCCGGATGGCGCCGGCGCAGGCTCAGTCCATGCAGGTCAGGGAGGCCACCATCCCCAAGGCGTGGGGGAAGTTCATGACCTATAACAGCGGCAATCTGCTCCTCGAGGGTCCCGATCGCTCGCTGCGCATCGTCGATCTGGACGGAAAGCCGCCCGAGTTCCCCAAGATGAAGTGGATCATCAAGTTCGAGTAGCGGGACGGGTCGCGCCGACGGCGCCGACGTTGAAGTCTGGGAACCGAGCGCGCATCGCGGCGATGTCCGGCAAGACCGCGATCTCGACGAAGCCCGTCGCGTCCATGGCTCCCCGCCACTGCTCGGGGGTGAGAAACCCACCGTTGGGGCGGTAGGTCGGGTGCAGCACCGGGGACCGGAATGTCTCCATCAGGTTGAAGATGAACTCGACGTAGATCGCCTGGGCGGGTATCGTGCGAATGCACTCGGAGACGACGAGACGGCCGCCCGGCGCCAGCACTTCGAAGATCTCGCGAAGCGTGAAGTGGAGGTCGCGCGCCACGTGCAGCGTGTTCACGGCGTAGACCAGTGACGCGCTCCGGGGCGCGACCCCCTGCTTTTCGAATGGTAGGTTCATGTCCAGTGCCCCGAACTTCAGGAATGACGCGTCCGGGAACCGCGCCTGTAATGCGTGCTGGCCCCGCCGCAGGAAGGCGGGAACGAGCTCGGTGAAGCGGTACTCGTCGATCTCCGGCCACCGTCCCTCGCGCCGCAGTCCTTCGAGGAGAGCGGCGGCACCGCTGCCGAGCCCGCCTCCGAGCTCGACGATGACGAGCCGAGTCGGCGGCATCCATTCCTGCGCCGCGCCAGCGCCGACGAGATTGTTCACGGCGTAGAGGGGGTTGGCGTTCGAGAAAAAGTCCACCCACAACCGCAGGCGGCTCGGTGAGAAGAGGATCTCTTCGCCGGTGCGCTCGCCGCGCAGGAACGCCGGATAGTCCTGGGCGACCGTCTCGGCCAGGACATAGGACGGCAGCCACGCGGCGTCCTCGCGTCGCTGCTCTTCACGTACTGCCCCGGGATCCAGCTCCGGGACCCCCGCGTGAAGTCGAAAGCGCGGCCGGCCTGCGCCGTCGGTCCGCTCGAGGATCCCGCGGTGGCCGAGTCGTCGCAGGATCCAGTCGACCGGCACGCGCGCGCGCCCGGGCTCGAGGCCGGCGCGGGCCATGATCTCGTCAGACGTGCCCGGCGCTCCGCCGACCGCCGCACCGAGAACACGAGACGATGGACGAACTCGTCGTACAGGCGAGCGGAGCGAACGAACGAGGCGGTGAACGGCGCCCTGACCCGAGCCGGCAGGACCTCGGCCAGCGCCCCGGCCATCTCGTGGGTATCCCCGACGTCGATGATTTCCCTAACCGCCATGACGGCTCGCGGGCCCTCTCGACGTGCTCACGCTCCGAACGGGTTCCAGATGTCGAAAAAGTTGAACCACTGTGTCGGCTTCTGCGCGACGAGTCGCTCGAGCATGGCCACCCAGACCCGAAGGGCGTCCTCTTCGCCTCCGCGCACGATTGTCAGGGGCTCCAGCACTCTGAGGGCATAGCGACCGTTGGCGTCGAGCGTGCAGAACGCGGGCACGAGCGGAACGGCCGCGGCGCGCGCGAGCTGGAAGGGGCCGATCGGGAACGGCGCCTGATGCCCGAAGAACGGTACCGAGACGTCGCCCCGGTTGCCGAGCGCGCGGTCTCCCTGCAGGGCGACCGACTCGCCGCGTCGCAGCGCCGCCATCAGGGCCAGCGAGACCGTCGGGTGCGAACGGGGCACGAAGCGAACGCCGCCGCCGTCGCGACGTAACCAGCGCTCCAGCACGCGCGCCTCCTCTACCGCCACCACCACGTGGGTCGTGCCCGCGGAACGCTGAGCCAGGATGCGACCCGCCAGCTCCCAGTTGCCGATGTGGGCCGTAAGCGAGACCACCGCTCCGTCCAGCCCCTGCAGGCGCTCGACACCTCGCATGGCTCCCACGTACGCGCCGAGTCGAGCCGGCCGGCGGCTCGCCGAGATCAGGTCGCTGAAGCACATGGCGAACTCGCCGAAGACCTCGACGGTGAGCTCATCGAGCCGCCGGCCGGTCGCTCCGGTCATGACACCCAGGGTCTTCTGGACCACGGCGCGCTCGCCCGGCAAGAACGAGACCGCGAGATGGCCGACACGGCGGGCCAGCCCGAGGCGCATCCGACGCGGCAGCCAGCCCAACGCCGCCGTCAGGCGGTAGAGCTCCACGCGGTTGTACGGATGGGCGTACCATCGCGGCGACGGTCCCTGACTCACCCGATCTTCGCGTTGCGGCGATGGTATGAGCGGGTTATCCATAGTCCAGGAACCGAGTGCAGTCTAACCAGCCCCAGCGCGCGAGACAAGGTACGATGAGGCAGGTCGATGACGCGCGTCCTGATCCTCACGGCCAGCTACGGTTCGGGCCACAACGCCGCCGCCCGCAGTCTCGCCGCCGCCTTCGAGCGCGAGCGGACCGCCGTTACCGTCGTGGACCATTTTCGCGAGCTGGTCCATCCCCTCTTCGATCGCGCGAGCCGGACGCTCTATCACGGGCTCTTGAGGCGGGCGCCCTTCCTGTGGGGTGCGGGCTACTCGCTCGGCGACTGGATGGCGAGCGACTCCTTCCTGACGCTCGGGGTGACGCGTCTCGGCACCAAGCGGCTCGCCGCTCTGCTCGATCGGCTGGCGCCCGACGTCGTCGTCACGGTCCACGCGACCCCCGCGGCGGCGATGTCGTCGCTCGCCCGGCTGGGGAACCGCGTGCCGCCCCATACCACGGTCGTCACGGACTTCGTCGCGCACAGCCAGTGGATCGCGCCCCACGTCGACCGCTACTGCGTCGCCGCCGACGAGGTGCGTCACGAGTACATCGCACGCGGCATTCCGGAAGAGCGCATCGTCGTGACCGGCGTACCCGTGCGCTCCGAGTTTGCCGAGCCCGCCGACCCGGCCGCGGCGCGCGAGGCCCTGGGACTCTCGCCCGCGATGCCGGTCGTCCTCGCGATGGCCGGCTCGCAGGGCGGGGTCGGCCGTCTTCCCGACGTCGCCCACGTCCTTCGCGCGATGCGCCGGCCACTCCAGGGGCTCATCCTCACCGGCCACGACGCGGGCCTCCGGACAGCGCTCGCGCACCTGACGGACGGCACGGCGATCCGCACACTCGGCTATATCGAGGACGTCCGGCGCCTCATGGCCGCGGCGGACCTGCTCGTGACCAAGGCCGGAGGGATGACGCTCGCGGAGGCGATGGCGGCCGAGACCCCGCTCCTCCTGTACGGCTCGCTCCCCGGGCAGGAGCGACGGAACGAACGATTCGCCGCGCGAGCGGGGATCGCGCTCGTGGCGCGCATGCGCTCGGAGCTGACGCCGCTCCTCGAACACGCGCTCAGCGAGCCGGACCTGCTCGAGCACCTGCGCACGAGGATGCGTCGGCTCCGGCGTCCGGACGCGACCCGACGGATCGTCAGCGCCGTGCTCGAGCGCCGCGTCCCGGCGCGATGATTCTCGGGCGGCTCGCGGTCGGGGCGGCCGCAGCCTGGGCCGCGTACACGTGGGGCGCACACCTGGTCACGCCCGGCTGCGTCTGGCGCGGCCCGGCGACGCGCCGCCGCATCGCGCTCACCTTCGACGACGGCCCGGATCCGATCTGGAGCGAGCGGATCCTCGAGCTCCTGGCCCGGCGCGAGGTTCGCGCCTCCTTCTTCCTGGTCGGCGAGCGCGCGGCGCAGGCGCCCGAGACCGTGCGCCGGATCGCGGCGGCCGATCACGAGATCGCCAGTCACGGCTGGTCCCACCGGAGCCTCTGGCTCTGCGGGCCCCGACGCACCGAGGCCGAGATCGGCCGCGCCCATCGCCTTCTCTCCGATGCCTCGGGCCGGTCTCTCCGTCACTTCCGCCCGCCCTGGGGCATGGTCAACGCGGCGATGTTCGGCGCGCTCCGACGCCACGGGGAGCGGTGCGTGTTCTGGTCGATCCAGCCCGAGCGCCTGCGTCCGGCGCCGGCGACGCAGCAGGCGCGCGACGTCCTGCGCCGGGCCCATCCCGGCGCCATCGTGGACCTGCACGACGCGGAAGGAGTCCGGGGCGCGCCCGAGCGGCTCCTCGCCGCGCTTCCGCTCATGATCGACGGGTTGCGAGAGGCGGGCTACGACTTCGCAACGGTGAGCGAGCTTCTCGACGACGACTGAGTCCGACGCACGCGCGAGGTCGGGGCGGCAGGGCGGCGGGGGTGTGTGGTAGGGAGCGCGGGACCACGCGGCGCGCGTTCGCTACTCCGGGGCGGCTGGGCTCCATCCGGGCCGTCCACGTCCGTCGCCGCGTGGAGGGAACGGGTCCCGCCGCCCCCTACCACACACCCCCGCCGCCCTGCCGCCCCGGCGCTAGCTGACGTGAGTTCAAGGATCGAGCGGGCGGGTGGGGCGCTACGCCGACGAGTGGCGGCGCGCGAGGAAATGCAGGAACTCGCGTCCCTCGGCCAGGCGCCGCCGGCACAGCGCGGCGTCCTGCACCATCTCTCTGACGAAGCCGAAGATCTTCCGGGGACGAAAGTAAAAGCGCCGGTAAAAGCTCTCGACCGATTCGAAGATCTCCGTCCGCGACAGGTGCGGGTAGCCGAGCACGCTGGCCTGCACGCCCCCGGCGTCCACGAGGTCGGTCTCCTGGAGCCAGCCGTGGTCGAGCGCCTCCTGGTAGAGGGCCGTCCCGGGGTACGGCGCCGCGAGTGAGACCTGGAGCGAGTCGGGATCGATCCCGCAGGCGAAGCGGATCGTCTCCTCGATCGTCTCGCGCGTCTCGCCCGGCAGTCCCATGATGAAGGTGCCGTGGATCTTGATCCCGAGCGCCTTGGCGTTCCGGGTGAACTCACGGGCGACATCGAGGCGGATCCCCTTCTTCACCTGGTTGAGGATCGCCTGGCTGCCGGACTCGTAGCCGACCAGCAGCAGCCTGAGCCCGTTGTCCCGGAGAACCTCGAGGGTGGAACGCGGCACGTTCGCCTTGGCGTTGCACGACCACGTGACACCGAGCCGGCCGAGCCCCCGGGCGATCGCCTCGGCGCGCGGCAGGTCGTCGGTGAACGTGTCGTCGTCGAAGAAGTACTCCTTCACGGTCGGGAAGTGGTGCCTGGCCTGCGCGATCTCGGCGACGACGTGCTCGACGGACCGTGTGCGGTACCGATGGCCGCCCACGGTCTGGGGCCAGAGACAGAAGGTGCACCGGGAGCGACAACCCCGTCCGGTGTAGAGCGACACGTACGGATGCAGCAGGTAGCCGATGAAGTACTGCTCAATTGTCAGATCGCGATGGTAGACGTCCACGACGAACGGCAGCGCGTCCATGTTCTCGAGCGGCGAACGCTCCGGTGACCGCTCGCAGTGCCCGTTCACGCGGTAGCTGAGCCCGGCCACCGCCGAGAGGGGCCGGCCCTGGGCGATCTCCTGGATGGTGAAGTCGAACTCGTTGCCCGCGACGAACTCGATCGCCGGCGACGCGGCGAGCGCGCGCTCGCGCTGGACGGCCACGTGCGCGCCGACGAATCCGATCCGCAGCCGCGGGCTCTCCCGCTTGAGCGCTTCGGCGACGCGAACGTCGTGGGCGAACGACGCCGCGCTCGTGTGGAGCACGGCCAGATCGTACTCTCGCGCGAGCGGCAGCACGTCGTCGAGCGTGAGCCCAGCCGGGGGCGCGTCGACGAGGCGGCTCCCGGGCACGAGCGCCGCGGGCTGCGCCAGCCACGTCGGGTACCAGAACGAGCGGATCTCTCGACGCGCCTGGTAGCGGGCGCCGGCGCCGCCGTCGAAGCCCTGGAACGACGGCGGGTGCAGAAACAGCGTCCGCAAGTAGTCGGCCATTCGACGCCTATCTTATCTCATTCACCCACAGGGAGCGCCCGCCGCTCACTCCGAGCAGTCGCGCGGCCGGGAGATCGGCGACGACGCTCCGCGCCGGGCTCCGCACGCTCACCACCCACACGCGCCGGCCGCTCGCCCAGGCGTCCCGGAGCCTGGTCGTGTCCCAGAAGAGGTCACGCGCCTCCGGGCGCTCGGAGCCGAAGCCGAGGACGCTTCGCCGGCCATCGATGATCACGGGCCTTCGCCCTGCGTACCATTCCAGGGCGCCGGAATTCTCGATCGGTCCCTCGTGAGCCACGATGTCCTCGGGACCAGCGAGCCGCGCCAGGCTCCGGGCGAGATCTCTCACGGCGCGGTGGCTCGCAACGAGCCCGAGCCCGACGGCGACCGACGGCAGCGACGCGATCATCGTGAGGGTGACGATGGAGACCACCAGGCTCCGCCGGCGCTCCGGCGATCTCAGGGTCAGACCGATCGCGACGCCCGTCGCGAGGGCGGCCGCCGCGAACACGATGGCGTTGATCCTGAACACCGGCCGGAAGTCGTCGAAGGGTGGAACCGGCGCGGGCAGCCCGGCGGCAGCGCTCTTCTGCGCGGTGGCGTCGGTCGCGTCGATCATGGCCGCATAGAGCCGCGAGCCGTCGCTCGTCCAGGCCAGCGCCAGGCTCAGAGCGATCGCCGCGAAGAGGCCGGCGTGGGCGAGTGCCAGACGCCTGCCCGTGTCGAGCGCCCAGCCGCGCGCGGCGAGGAGCGCGATCCCGAAAGAGGCCGGCAAGCCGTAGTGCGACAACCGGAAGGGCGACAGCGTCGTCATCCCGAGGACGCCCAAGACCCAGATCGCCAGCGCCGTCCACGCGACCTCGTCGGGGTCGCGCCACGCCCGCCGGCGCAGGAGGGACCACAACGCGACGCCAGCGGCGATGACCCACGGACCGGCGCCGAGGAGCGCGACCGCGAGGAACTGGAGCGCCGTCAACGGAACGTCTTCGTCGGCGAAGTGGCGGGCCCGCGCAACATTCAACACGTGGTTGTCGATCGCCGTGTACCAGCCGAAGCCGGGAGTATCCAGCTCGGTGACGATCCACCAGCCGAATCCGATGACCAGGCACGCGACGACGCCCTGCCACGGCAGCCACGCGGCGACGGGCCGCGCGCGCCCGGCCAGGGCGAGGGCCACGCCGATCGCCAGCGGCGGCAGGAGGGCACCGAGCGGGTCCTTCGCGAGCGCGGCGAACCCGAAGACCGCGAGGCCGGCGGCGCAGAGCCCCCGCCGTCGCTCGCGGATGCCGACGAGGCAGAGCGCGAACCCGCCGGCGAGCGCCGCGACGAACAGGGTCTCGGGGCGCACGTAGCGGCCGTACGCGAAGAATCCAGTGCCGGTCAAGAGGGCGAGACCCGCCACCAAGCCGCCACGCCAGCCGAGCAGTCGCGCACCGAGCCAGGCGGTGGCGCCGACGGCGACGAGGGCGGCGACGGCGGACACGGCGCGCGCCGCCGCCTCGCTCGGGCCCGAGACCGCGGACGCGAGGGCGATCAGCACGTAGAGGAGCGGGGGCTTGTCCACATAGCGGACACCGTTCAGCGTGAGGGCGAACGGGTCTCGGGACACCGTCAGCTCCCGCGCGATCTCCGCGTGCATTCCCTCGCCCGGATCGTCGAACGGTACCCCGCCGAGGCCCGCAAAGAGCAGCGGCGCGGCCACGAGCACCGCCAGGGCGGCTGGACGCAGCGCCGTCAGTCCGGGCTCCTCAAGTGCGTGAGACCAGAAACACGCCGACGACGATCAGCGCGATGCCCGCCCAGCGGGCCGGCGTCACCGCTTCGGCGAGCACGAGCCGGGCGAGAAGCGCGACGACGACGTAGTCGAGCGCGGTCATCGGCAGCACCTGGCTCACCTGAGCGCGCGAGAGCAGTGTGAGGTACATGACGAAGAACGCGGCCTGGAGCGCCACGCCGAGCAGCAGCCATGGATTCGAGATCGCGCCGACGATCATGGCTCCGACGCGCGCCGCCGGCGCCTCGGTCAGGTCCCCGACCGTCCTCATCCCTTTCGACAGCATGACGTGGCCGGTACCGCCGATCAGCACCGCGATCACGACCAGGACCAGGGTCTTCAGCATTCGAGCTCCTCCCCGCGCTGCCCCTACGACGATTCGAGCACGCCGCCGCGCAGCCGATACAAAGCACTCGCGCCCGCCGCGGCCTCCGGCCGGTGACTCACGACGACGACCGCGGCGCCGGCGCGCGCCCGCCCGCGGAGGGCGCCGAGGATGACGGCGCCGTTTGCGTCGTCCAGGTTGCCGGTCGGCTCGTCGGCGAGCAAGAGCGGGGGGTCGTTCAGGACCGCGCGGCAGAAGGCGACGCGCTGCTGCTCGCCCCCGGAGAGTTGCGCCGGGAAATGGTCCATCCGGTCCGCCACGCCGACTTCCTCCAAGAGCTCCCGCGCTCGCCGGCGCGTCGCCGCGCCCGAGCGCCCGACGTACCGCGCCGCCAGCAGCACGTTCTCGAGCGCCGTGAGCGACGGGAGCAACAGGAACGACTGGAACAGAAAGCCGACATACCGGCCGCGGGCCTGGCTTCTGGCGGCGCGCCCGAGCGCGCTGACCCGCGTGTCTTCGAACCACAGCTCGCCGCCGTCGCCGTCCTCCAGGAGCCCGAGGACGTTCAGCAGCGTGCTCTTTCCCGAGCCCGATGGGCCGGTGACGACGACGAGCTCGCCCCCCTTCACCGTGAGGTCGACGCCCGCCAGCACGCGGATCGGCATCCCCGATGGGGCCCGGTACGACTTCACGAGGCCCGCCGCCCGCAGCATCAGGTACCCCGGCGGATCGCCTCGGCGGGCGAGACCGACACGACCCGTCCGGTGGCGTACGCCGCCGCCGCCGCGCCCAGCAGGATCGAGAACGCGAGGGCACCCCCCAGGAGCCGCGGCGAGAAGTGGAACAACTGCTGCGCCCGCGCGACAGAACCGTCGATGGCCCAGCCGAGCACGAGCGCGAACCCGATACCGGCGAGGCCACCCACCAGCGTCACCGCGAGCGACTCGGCGAGCACCTCGCGCCCGAGCTGCAGATCGGTGGCGCCGAGCGCACGCTTGACGCCGAAGTCGCGGATCCGCTCGAAGACCGCGGCGGCCATCGTGTTCGCCAGCGAGAGGCCGCCGATGACGAAGGCGAGGACGCCGATGCCAGCGAGCAGCGCGGAGAAGAAGGCCGTGGACGAGCGCAGGAGCCGGCTCAACTCGCTCGGAAGCTGGACGTTGACGCCGGGCACACGGTCCCTGATCCGCAGCGCCACCGCGTCCGGGTCGTTGCCGTCTTGCCATCCGACCGCGGCGCCCGTGTTGAGGTCGGACGCGGTGAGCGCCACGCCGCCCGACGCGAGCACCGTCCGGAGGAGACGATCCTTCGCGACCCACTGCGCGCGCGCGTCGGCAATCGGCACCAAGACGAAGCGATCGGGCGCCGTGAGCATCCGGTCCAGGACACCGATCACTTCGAATGACTCGTCCTCGAGCGTGATGTGGCCGCCCACGCCGAGGCCGCGCGAGGCCGCGAATGAGGCCCCGACCACGGCGACGCGCCGGTCGCCCTCCCGGAGGGCCCGCCCGGCGCGCACGGGCAGCGTGCGGTAATGGCGGTTGGGCATCGGGACCGAGAGGTCCACGCCGAGGATCAGCTCCTGCGTGAGCGTCATGAACTGCGAAGCCGACGGGTCCAACGGCAGCATGACCTGCGCCTGCACGCCCGATACTCCCGGAACCTCCGCAATGGCGCGGATCGCGGCCGCCGGCAGGAGACCTCCGGCGGTGAACCCGGTCCCCATACCCATCCCCCGCCCGGCGACGGAGATCTGACCGAGCACGAAGCGGTCGCCACCCTCGATGAAGCGAACGATGCGCTCACTCATCGCGCCGAGCGCGACCAGCCCCGCAACGCCGATCGCGATGCCGAGGATAGTGAACAGATACCCGCGAAGCACCCGCAGGGGCTTCACCACTCGAGCCGAGACTCCACCGGGCGGCCGGCACGCCGCCGCACCCAGAGGTTCATGCGCGCGGCGGCGAAGAGCATCGCGAGTGCGACTCGCGTCCCCCACCCTATCTTCATGAAGGCACCGCCCGAGAGCACACTGAGGACGGCCTCCAGGACCCAGCGCGTCTTCGGCCGCAGGAACACCTCGAAAAACGCGGGCTCGTAGTACTTGTGGATGAAGCGGAAGAGAGGCCGGAGGCCGCGCTCGACGGTCCGCTGATAGGGCGCGAACCGCGCGGCCGTGAACCGGCCGTCCTCGAGCGCCCGGTCCACCGCCCGGGCAGCCAGCTCGCCCGTCTGCATGGCGATGTGGACGCCGATCGAGAAGATCGGGTCCACGAAGGCGATCGCGTCGCCCACGACGAGGAACCGGTCGCCGAGGAGCGGGCCATTCATGTACGAGAAGTTCGCGACCCGGTGGATCTCCGTCACGCGCTCGCCGCCGACCAACCGGTGGGCGACGCGCGGACACCGGCGGATCATTTCGGCGTAGAGCTCGTCGAGCTGCCCGGGCCAGCCTCGCACGGTCCGCGCGTGCATGACGCAGCCGAGGCTGGTCAGGTCGTTCGCGAGCGGGATCCACCAGAACCACCCATCCTGGAAAACGTGGATGAAGATATTGCCCTCGTCACGGCCGGGGAGGCGCCCGGCGCCGCGGAAGTGCGCGAAGAGCGCGACCTTCCCGAGGTTGGGAATCCGCTCGCGGCGTCCGAGCTTCGTGGCGATGAGACCGTCGCGCCCACTGGCGTCCACCAGGAATCTGGCCCGAGCGGTGATCGGCAGGCCGTCGCGCCGCGCGGCCACCGACACGCCGTCGGCGTCGAACGCGATGGACTCGACGGTGGCGCGCTGGCGCACGTCCACGCCGTGCGTCGCTGCGTGCTCGAGCAGCAGCGCGTCGAAGTCCGCGCGGTGCACCTGGTAGGAGTAGCTCGGCCAGGGCTTGTTCGTCAGGAAATAGAACGTGCGCTGGAAGTCGGACTCCTGGTCGTGGAACGTGGCACCGTACTTCACCTGGAAGCCCCGCTCGGCGACCGTGGCGAGCGCGCCCATGCGTTCGAGGATCGGCAGGGTCGCGGGTAGCAGGGACTCGCCGACGTGAAAACGGGGAAAGGGCTCACGCTCGAACAGAAGCACGCGGCGCCCCGCCCGGGCGAGAAACGCGCCCGTCGTGGAGCCGGCAGGCCCGCCCCCGACCACGATGACATCGTGCACACCGGGCACGGTGACGTCGTGGCTCTCGGGCACGGCAGCTGCGTGCCCCACGGGCACGGGCGCTGCGTGCCCCGCGGGCACGGCGGCTGCGTGCCCCGCGGGGGCGCTCACCGAGGCCGCCCGACCGGGTTCGCGACGGGCGCGAGCCCTGCCGGCTCGGCGTCGAGTCGGTCCTGGGAGCACAACCACCGCACGAGAGGCGAGACGAAGTCGGGCATCGACCGCGGCGCGAGCGCCTGCAGCGCGAGAAGCCCGAGCAACACGGGCGAGGCGACCGTCGCCTGGGCCGCGACGAGAGCGCGGCGCGGCCGCGGATCGCGCCGCCAGAGCATCACCCGGTTCACCACGTGCTGGATCGCCGCGCTCCCGACCGCCATGGCCCAGAGCGGGAACGACCCGGCGTACCCCGCCGTCTGCTCGAGCGTCGCCGCGTGCCGCGCGCGCCGACGCTCGCCGAGGTGCGGATGCACCAGGGCGCCGATGAGGGCTCCCGCTTCGAGCGCCCAGCGCACGAAGACCCGCCCGGCGATATAGCCACCGATCGCGACCCCGTCGCTGATTGGGCGGAACCGACTCCGCTGGCGCTCCCGGGGAAGGGCGGCTACGGGAACTTCGTGAACGCGCCACCCACGCGCGACGGCGCCGACCAGGACCTCGGTCTCGAACACGAAGCCGCCCCGATGAACTCGGATCTCGTCGAACAGCTCGATCGGATACGCCCTGAAGCCCGATTGCGTGTCGCGGATTCTGAGCCCGCACGCCCAGTTCACGAAAAACCCCGCGACGCGAATCGCGTTCAGCCGGTCGGGCGGGAGAGCGCCCGGTTCGTCGAGGCGCCCTCCGATCACGATCGTCCGCGGCATCGTCCGTACCGCGTCCAGCACCCGGCCGAGATCCGACGGCCGATGCTGCCCATCGCCGTCGAGCGTCACGACGACCGAGGCGCCACGGGCGCGCGCCGCCGCGATGCCGGTGCGGATCGCCTCGCCCTTGCCGAAGCGGCGCGGGTGGCGGCTCACGTCGGCGCCGGCGCCCCGAGCGATCTCCGCGCTCCCGTCGCGGGAGCCATCGTCGACGACCAGCACCGGCGCGTACGCGCGCGAGGCGACCACGACCCCGCCGACAGTGTCCGCTTCGTTGAAGACGGGAACGACGATGAGCGTGTTCACGCGAGCGCGCGCTCCTCGGGACGCCGTGGGGGATCCTGAGCCGCTGAAGAGCTCGCCTCGTCCGTCGACCGGCTTCGGCTCGCACTGCCTGGCCCCGCGACGACGATGGCGACCTGGTTGCCGCCTCGCGCTACCGAGTGAACCAACGCCAGCCGGTCGCCCGCCTCCGACGCGGCCGTCGCGACGGTCCGAGCCGCCAGGCCGGAGTGGCGCCCGGTGGGCAGGCTCAGCGATCTCTTCGGGGGTCGGTGCGGCGCCAGCGCCCTGTCGAGGATAGCGCGCTCCCACGCCTCGCGCGGTCCGTCCCCGTTCGCCGAGATGTAGACGCGGCCGATTTCCGCGGCGTCGGCGCCGGCGTCCGCGAGGGCGGCGGCGATCGCCCGCGAGGCCGCGCTCCGGCCGATCCCGTGGGGGCGGGCGGGCAGCGCACGCCAGGCGGCCCCGACGATCTCGCCAAGGACCCCGGCGCCTCGAGCGCGCGCCGAGTCAAGCGATTCGAGCACGACGAAGCCCGCTCCTTCGCCCCTCACGTCGGCTCCGGCACCGGCCTCGCGCAGGATGTTCACGACGAATGGCGGGGGCTCGTCGGCGCCGCCGGCCAGACACGTCCGTATCCGGCCGGCGCGGACGGCCGCGAAAGCGCGCGCGATCGCGAGCTCGCCGGCCACCGTCGGAGCGTTGAGCGTCAGCGAGAGATCCTTCGCCGACACGGCGATCGCGGTCGCTGCCGCCATCGTGTTCATAACCGTGTGCGGGAAGAGGAGCGCCGAGAGGCCTACCGGCCCGCGGCGCAGGTAGCCGTCCACGAACGCGATCGTGGAGACCATGTCGCCGAACTCCGTGCCGATCAGTAGCGCCATCCCACCTCGGGGATCGAGACTGGCTTCGGCCAAGGCCAGGCGGGCCGCCGCCACCGTGAACTGACACACGCGCGAAAGGCGCCGCGCCTCCGCCTGGTCCAGGAGCTGGCTCACCACGCCGGAGGTGTGTCCGTCGACGACGCCGACCCCGGTGATGACGACCCGGGGTGCCATCACGCGGCGCGCCTGAAGAGCAGGGTCACGTTCTGGCCACCGAAACCGAACGAGTTCGAGATCGCGAACTCGACGGCCGCTTCGCGCGCCACGCGGGGCACGCAGTCGAAGGGAATCTCGGGGTCGGGGGTCTCGAGCTGCGCGGTCGGCGGGATGACCTCGTTCACGAGCGCGAGCACGGTCGCCACCGCCTCGAGCGTCCCGGCCGCCGCCATCGTGTGCCCGATCATGGACTTCGTCGAGCTGACGAGGAGACGACCCTCGCCGAAGACGTCACGGATCGCCCGCGCCTCGATCCGGTCGTTCTGCGGCGTGGCCGTGCCGTGCGCGTTCGCGTACCCGACGGATGCGGGCGTCACGCCCGCCTGCTGCAAGGCCGCGCGCATCGCCCGCGCCATCCCCTCACCGTCCGGGTGCGGCGACGTGACGTGAAAGGCATCGCTCGTCATGCCGTAGCCTGCCAGCTCCGCGTAAACCCGCGCCTCGCGCGCTCTCGCGCGGCCAGCGTCCTCGAGCACCACGAACGCGGCGCCCTCGCCGATGGACATGCCGCGCCGATCGCGATCGAAGGGACGGCACGGCGCCGAGTCGAGGAGCTTCAGCGCATTGAACCCCATGAAGCAGATCCGCGTCAGTGCATCGACTCCGCCGGCGACCGCCAGCGGAGCGACACCGTCCGCCACGAGATCGGCCGCGAGCGCGAGCGACACGGCCCCGGAGCTGCAGGCCGTCACGACCGTCTCGCGCGGCCCACCGAGGCCCAGGACGCTCCCGATCACATCGGCGTGCGCCGACGGAAAGCTCGACGCGAGAGTCCGCGGCATGGGCTCGAGGACACCGCGCGCACGTTGCCAGTACCACGCTTCGGCTTCCAGCATCCCCCCGCCGACCGCACCCACGATCAGCGCGGCCTCCGCACGCTCTCCGCGAACGACTCCGGCGTCGTCCAGCGCTTCGCGCGCGGCGGCGAGGGCCAATCGGTCGGCCCGTGTGCGCCGTGCCGAGCCGCCGATGCCGTCCGGCACCTCGGCCGCGATCCGGCAACGGAAACCCTCGGTGTCGATCAGGGTGATCGGTCGGATGGCGCAGACGCCGCCACTGATCCCCTCCCAGTAGGCCTTCACGCCGGCCCCGAACGGGCTGACGACCCCGAGCCCCGTGACGGCAACGGGCTTCACGCGCCGGCCGTCCTCGATGCGACGTAGCGCGAAAGCGTGTCGAAGGACATGAAATGGGGGGCCAGGTCTGCAGAATCATCCATCACGATGCCGAAACGCTCTTCGAGCGCGATCGACAGCTCGATGAAGTCGAGCGAGTCCAGACCGATCGAGCCCTCGAGGTCCTTCGGCAAGGTCGTCTCGAGGGTCAAGTCGACGGCGCGGCGCGGGTCGAACTTGAGCCGCGTCACGAGAATCGTTTTGAGCTCGTCGAACACTTCTTTGGGTTCCATACCCCTCCTAGGCTCTGAAGCGTCGCCTCCCGGCGCGGCGCCGTTCGGCTCCTACTACCACTACTGCCAGTGGAGTCCAGCGCGGCGGCCGCGCCATTCGCCCGTGACACTGACCGATCCCGCTGCTCCACCGTCGCGCGCGAGCGCCAGCGCAATCAGCGGCGCGCACGCGAGCGTCTCGCCGGCGCGGACGCGCGCCAACGTCTCGAGCGTCGACGGCGTCCGCGGCGCGTCGTACCGCGCGCGGAGAGCGCCGGGCACGAGCAGCGCGCATGCGGCCGCCTCGACCAGCGGACGCCTCACGAGCCAGCGTCCCCGCGCGTAGAGGGCGGCGCACTCCTCGAAGGTCTCGACGGCGAGCACGAGCGCCCGCTCGCACCGTCCCCCGGCCAGGAGTCGCGTCGCCTGCCAGAGGGCGTCGATCGTCGCTGCGGCTCCGCCGATCAGGATGCCATACGGGCCGGTCAATCCGAACTCGATCGCGACCTCGCCGGCCATCGCGCTCGGCGCCGTGTACGGGAAATGCAGCGTGCCGCTCGATGCCACGGAGCCGGGTCGCTTCTCGCTCAGACCACCCTCGGTACGAGCCTGCCTCAAGGACTCCGCTACAACAGAACCGCGTTGCTTCTCGCTCAGGCCACCCTCGGTGCGACCCTGCCTCATGGACTCCGCTACAACAGAACCGCGTTGCTTCTCGCTCAGGCCACTCTCGGTACGAGCCTGCCTCATGAACTCCGCTACAATAAACGCCTGGTTCGAGGCGCCATAGGCGGCGCCGGTGACGTAGATCAGCGCGGTCGCGCTTCCCCGTATCATGTCACGGGTGATGTCGCTCTCGCGCAGGAGGGCGTCGACCGCCGCGACGCCCAGCAGACACTCGCGAGTGGCCCGCCTGAACCGCTCGCCCTCGAGGACCGGGCGGAAGAGCGGGATCACCGCCCGGCCCGCCGCCGCCCGCGCAGCGTCCGCCGGCAAGGCGCGGATGCCGTGACCCCACCCGGTGAGCACCGCGACGGCCTCGACCGTGGTCCCCGTCGTCGGCGTGGGGTTCGCCAGACCCGCTGCAGCCGATCGGGACTCGAGCGATACGGTCATGTCTCCGCACCTTCCAGGACGAGCGCGGCGTTACAGCCGCCAAAGCCCAGCGAGGTGCTGAGGCTCACCCGGGGACGCGTGGCACGGGGGGACCCGACGACGTGGTCCAGATCGCACGCCGGATCGGGCTCCTCCAGACCAAGTGTGTGAGGCACGACGCCCTCGCGCGAGGCGAGAAGGCACATGATGGCCTCGAGAGCTGCGGCCGCCCCCATCGAGTGGCCGAGCGCGCCCTTGATCGAGTTCACAGGAATCGCCGAGGCGCGGCGGCCCAGCGTCCGCCTGAGCACTTCGGCCTCGATCCGGTCGTTGAGCGGCGTGCCGGTCCCATGGGCGCTCACGAAGTCCACGTCGGCCGGCGTCACCGCGGCTTCGTCGAGCGCCGCCCGGACCGCGAACTCCAGGCCACGACCGTTCGGATCCGGGGCGGCGATATGCGAACCGTCGCTGGCGCTCGCATGACCGAGCAGCCTTCCGAGCTTTGGTCCTCCCTTCCTGTCGTCGCGGGTCATCAGCACCAGGGCCGCCGCCTCTCCCAGCAGGAGGCCGCTACGCCGGCGGTCGAATGGCCGCACGCGCTCGCGCGTGAGCGAGCGCAGGGCGTCGAAGCCACGCATCACAAATCTACAAAGCCCATCGTAGCCACCGGCGATCACGACATCGGCCGCGTCGGCGCGCAGCAGGTCCGCCCCGATGCCGAGCGCCGTCGCCCCCGCCGCGCACGCCGTGCCCACCGTGAGCACAGGGCCTCGTGCGCCGAGCCGGTGCGCGAGCGCGTGCGCGGGGCTGTCGTAGAGCGCCCCGGCAGCGTGGCGTGGACGGCCTCCCCGCGCCAGAGCGCGCTCGAGCTGTTCGACCCCGCCGAGCGCGGTGCCGAGAACCACCGCCACCCGTTCGGGCACGGCCGAGATGACGGCACGGGCCAGGAGGTCTTGGGCCGCGGCCAGCAGAAGCTGCGTGGCGCGACATCCTGTGTGGCGTGTGTGGGGCAGCGGCCGGAGCCTCTTGATCTCGCCACCGCGCCCGACCCGCAGGTCGTCCACCGGGAAGCGCTCGATCATCGAGATACCATCGCTTCCCGTGACGAGCCCTGACCAGAACGCGTCGAGGTCGGCGCCGAGCGGGGTCACGGCTCCGGCAGCGATGAGGGCGACGGGCTCAGCGCGCAGGCGCGTTCCTCCCGACATGACCAGGATGGAGCCAGGGTTCCGGGCACCGCCGCACGGCGTTCTCGAGCACGCTCAGCAAGAGCGTCATCATAGCAGTCGCGAGTAATACATCCGAAACGCCCGGATGGGTCCCGGCTCCGTGTCGTAGAGACGCGTTGCCCAGAAGCTCCGAGCGCTCTGGTCGAACGTCATGATACCGGGCTCGGCCGGATTGTTCGGGTCCCACACGTCGAACTCGACGCCGCTCCCGGACGGGCGCGATTCGAAGGCAACAACTGTGTGGTTCAACTCGGGCTTCGGCCAGTTGGTCACGAGAAGCTGGACCAAGCGTCCCGCCCGCAGCTCTTCGAGAATCTCGTGGGCGACCGCCTCCTGGTGGTCGCCGGTGACCGGGAATACCACGCGCCAGTTCGTCCAGTGCACGAGCGTCAAGAACCGGCCTCCCAGCCCTTCCTTGACGGCGGCCTCCTCCTCGCGGGAGAACTCGCGGAGATTCGCGTAGCCGGGAATGACGATCCGATCGTCGGGGGGCCAGGCCGGCTGCCAGGGCGTCACCGCAGCGATCTGCTTGACGCGCTCGAGATACCCAGCTTGATCGAGCTTCGGCAGCGCGGGATCGAACCGGGCGAACTGCACGAACTGGCGCATGCCCCGTGCCAGCACGAAGCAGTAGTTCGCGTAGAGGCCGGGCTCGTCGGGATGGCGCGAGCGGATCATGTTCGGGAACGCGAACGTGTCGGCCGTGAACGAGAACGCGGGCGCGACGAGCCGTTGATCGAGGCCGAGCGGCGGCCCGCCGCTCGACGACGGCGTGCCCGCGCACGCCGCTGTCACGGCTACGACGCTGAGGAGTGCTGCAAGACGCGAGTTCACGATGAAATTCAATGCCTTACCCTAAATGGCACCGTCGCAATCGTCAAGAGCGCGTGTTATTCTGCGACCGGTCGTCCCGCATGAGCCGAACGATCGCGGTGCTCTACCGGTTCCTCTATGCCGGTCTCCTCGCCCGCCTCCCCGAATCAGCCGCCATCTCGCTGGGGCAGAGCCTGCTCCGTCGGTTGCCACTCAACCGGCTCGGTTGCTTCCAGCTCCAGGATCCGAGGCTGGCGATCAAGCTTGGCGGCGTACGATTGCCCAACCCGCTCATCCTGGCCGCGATGTACTACGACCCGGCGATCCTCGCGCGCGCGATGGGCCTGGGCTTCGGCGCCATCACGACCAAGTCCATTACAGTTCAGCCGCGGCCCGGCCATCCCCAGCCCAATCTCGTCCGGACGCGCACCGGTGCCGGGCCGGGGCTCGTGAACTGCAACGGCTTTCAGAACCCCGGCCTCGAGGGCTTCCGCGCCGCGGTGGCGTCACTCCCCCACCGGGTGCCGCTGATCGTGAGCGTGGCCGGCGAGTCGATCGACGACTACGTGAAGCTCGTGCGCGAGCTCGGGACGCTCGGCGACCTGGTCGAGTTCAACATCTCCTCACCGAACACGAAGCTGGTCTACGAGTGGAGCGAGAAGCCGTTCGAGCTCGCCACGCTGCTCCGCGAGGTGCGCAGGGCGACGACCAAGCCCCTCATCGTCAAGCTCTCGCCCGATTTCGCGGAGGTCAACGAGCGTGAAATCATCCCCGCGGCACTGGCCGCTGGCGTCCGTATCGTCAATTACGGAAACACCCGGAAGGTGGCGGATCGGCGCCTCTCGCAGAGCACGGGGGGGCTCTCCGGCCCTGATCTGTTTCCCGCGACGCTCGAAAACTTGCGCCGGACGCGCCGAGCCTTCGGCGCCGACATCGAGATCATCGCGACCGGCGGCGTGGACTCACCCGAAAAAGCGTGGCAACTCCTCCACGAAGGCGCGAACGCGATCGGATACTTCACCGGATTCATCACCCGGGGGCCGATCCTGGCGCGACAGATCCTCGAGCGTCTCCTCGACGGCCGTTGAGCGCGCTCGGTCCGCACCAAGAATGCCCACACCTTATCCACTTGTCCACAGGTGTCCACAGATGAAGAAAACACACGGTCTGACGCGGTCTCGCAAACGCGTCGCCGAAATACGACGGTCCGTTCGTCCACGGAGAGCACACCCACAAAGAATCCCGGATTCTACGCGGGTCCCCCTCGCAGCGGCGCGTCCGGCTCGCATTTTTCGCGGACAAACGAGACCTTGACACTGAAATCACGGCGCTCGTAAGGTTGGCGGGCGATGTTCTTGGTTCATTCCAACGCTGCACCGCGGCCGTCACGAGCGGCCCTGTCTGGAGGTACAAAGCACGATGGACGGCAGTAGCAGGAAACCACTTGCGAAGGTGGAAGGCCGGCGACGCCTGCGCTTCAGCGGCGTTACCGTCGCGTGGCGCGGCACTCCCAATCTCGACGACTGGGTAGCCTACATCGTGAACGGGACCCGCTCCAAGAAGTTGATCCTGGCCGATCACTCGTCCGAGCGAAAAGTGAAATCGCTCCTTTCACACCTGCAGACGCTGCCGCGGAGAGACATCGAGAAGCTCGCGAAGAGTTGAGCGGTCAGACCGGGCCGGGGCGCCCTAGATGATGCCCCGTTCGGCCAGGCTCACGAATCTGCCGTGTCCGATCACGAGGTGGTCGTGGATGCGGAGATCCAGCAGGTGTGCGCATTCGACGAGTTGCCGCGTCAGTCGGATGTCCTCACGGCTTGGCGTGGGATCACCGCTCGGATGATTGTGGAGCAGGATCACCGAGGCGGCCGACTCGAGAATCGCCGGCTTGAACACCTCCCGCGGGTGCACGAGGCTCGCCGACAGCGTCCCCTGGGAGATCACTCGGTCGCGCAGGAGGCCGTTCTGCGCATCGAGGAGCGCGATGCGAAACACCTCGCGCTTGAGATCTTCCATGAGCGGTCCAAATGCCGCGTACGCTTCGGCGGGGCCGGACAGGACGACGCGGGCGCCTGGGGTCCGAGCCCTCAGGCGCCGCGTCAGCTCGAACGCGGCGACCAGTCGTGCGGCCTTGGCCGGCCCGATGCCTGAGAGTTTCGCGAGCTCGACGACCTCGCGGCCCGCAACTTCGGCCAACGAGCCATAGGCGGCCAGCATCTCGCGCGCTACGTCGATCGCGCTCTTTCCGCGGGTGCCGGAGCCGAGCTGGATGGCCAGGAGCTCGGCGTCGGCGAGGGCCTCGGGACCGTTCCAGTAGAGCCGCTCGCGCGGCCGCTCGGCCTCGGGCCAGCGTTCGATCGTCATACGTCTGTCGTACGCGAGTCGCGCCCGCCGGTCAATGCGACGAGTCCGATACGGTACCTGCCCTCACGTGCGGATCGTGATCGCCCGGGGCTGGTCGCCAACGCCATCGATGTGCACGTGGATCGCCTCGGGCGGTAGCAGCGACTCCAGCTTGTCCGCCCACTCGATGACCGTCACTCCCCCGCCGCCCAACAGCTCGAGAAGGCCCAGATCCATCAGCTCGGTCAGGCTCTCGGTCCGGTAGGCGTCGACGTGATAGACGGGCACGCGGCCGGGGTATTGGTTGATGAGCACGAAGGTCGGGCTCGTCGCGCGGCCAGGGACGCCGAGGCCGCGAACGAGCCCCTGGATGAAGCAGGTCTTCCCGGCGCCGAGCTCCCCCGTCAGCGCGACGACGGCGCCGGGCCCGAGGGTACGGCCCAGACGCTCGCCGGCGCCTTCCGTCTCCTCGGGTCGCGCACTGGTGATCTCAGCCCGAGGCGCCACCCAGCCTCCTGAACGCCTCGGGGATCGCCGCGACGACATCGCGGGCGATCAGCGCCTCCTCCCCGACGCGCGCGGCGGCGATGTCTCCGGCGCTCCCGTGCAGGTACACGCTCGACTGCAAGGCGGCCCCCGGATCCATGCCGCGCGCCAGGAAGGCGCCGAGCATGCCCGTGAGCACGTCGCCGGTGCCCCCACTGGCCATCCCGGGATTACCCGTCGGATTCACGAAGACGCGCCCGTCGGGCGTGCCAATCACGCTCCAGGCGCCCTTGAGAACGACGTAGGCCCGGTAGCGTGCGGCGAACTCCCGGGCGGTCTCGATCCGATCACGCTGCACGTCGTCCACCCGGGCTCCCAGCATCCGCGCCATTTCGCCGGGATGAGGCGTGAGGCAGCGCACCGATGGCGCGGCACCCAGCACCTCGAGATGGCCGGAGAGGGCCGTCAGCGCGTCCGCGTCGACGGCCAGCGGCTTGCGAAGCTCCTGGATCAGACTCCGCACGGCCTGCTGGGTCTCTTCGTCGAGGCCGATGCCCGGGCCGATCGCGACGGCGTCGCGGGACGCCGCGAGCTCGGCGATCACCTCCCGCGCCTTCAGCGCGAGCGTGTGGGTGGGGGTCTCTGGCAACGGCTCGGTCATCGCCTCGAGCACGAGGCTTGCGACGACCGGTTGCTGGCTCACGGGCGTCGCGACCGTGACGAGCCCGCTTCCGCTGCGCATCGCCGCGGCTGCCGCGAGTGCGGCCGCGCCCGTCTTGCCGAGCGAGCCGGCCACCAGGAGCAGATGGCCGTAGGTTCCCTTGTGAGCCACGCGGGGGCGTCGCGGAAAGTGACGGGCCACGTCGCTCGGCTCGAGGAGAAACGTCGTGACCCCGCGCACGACCTCGGCGTCCGGGACACCGATCGGGACCACGCTCACAGTTCCGGCGAGCTCATCGCCCGGGGACGTGATCAGGCCACGCTTGAGTCCGGCGAAGGTCAGGGTCATCGTTGCCCGGACCGCGGCTCCCGCTTGCGCTCCACCGTCCGCGGACATCCCCGAGGGAATGTCGAGGGCGACGACGGGCCGACCGCAGGCGTTGATCAGCTCGATCGCGCGCGCGACGCTCCCTTCGGGAGAGCCCCGCGAGCCGGTTCCGAGGAGCGCGTCGACAACGAGGTGGGCCCGCGCCAGCGCGGCGGCGATCGCTCGGTCGTCTTCGAGGCGAAGGGGGCGAACGCCGATGCGCCGCAGCTCCTCGAGCTTGAGCCGGGCGTCGCCGCCGATCTCGGCGGGCGAGAACGCGAGTAGCACCGACGGTAGCGCGCCGCGGCGCTTGAGCCACCGCGCGACGACGAAACCGTCGCCGGCGTTGCCGCCCTTGCCGCAGACGACGACGACGCGCGCACCGCGGCGGGGCGCGCCGAGCGCGGGGAGCGCGGCGACGATCGATTCAGCCGCGCCGCGACCGGCGTTCTCCATGAGGGTGGCCCCAGGAATGCGCAGCTCGGCGATCGCGCGCCGGTCGAGCCGCCGCATCTCATCGGCGGTGAAGACGCTCAGCACGGCGGCTACTTCCCGGGAGTGGGCGGGAACGCCTGGACGAGGAAGTCGGCGAGGATCGCGGTGTAGGTTTCCCGCCACTCGGTGCGCGCGGCCTTGGGAAGCTCGATGTGCAGCGCCCGCTGCGGGAGCCTGAGGATACCATCGCGCTTCGCACCGGACGCGGCGTAGCGCACGGCGTCGGCAGGCTCAATGAGGATCTCGAGATGTGGCGCTCCCCGGTTCACCCGCAGGTGCGCGTCTCGGACCAACTCGAAGAGCGTTCGAAGCCTGACGGCTTCGGCACGGTCGACACCCACGGTGGCGATCTCGATTCGGTTCACCGCGTCGTGATGGTTGTTGCCGTGGATCTCGGCATAGAGGGTGAGCGGCCCCTGCGCGACCTCACGCACGCGTCGCTCGTACGCCTCGTAGACCTGCCGAGCGCTCTCGGTGGCGACCTCTTCGGACGCCGGACGCCCCGGCGTGCCCTCGAGCGGCCGGTTGACCTGGTAACGCCGGCCGGCGCCCTCGCGCGTGTCCGGCTCGAGGTTGAAGCCGGTCGCGATGACTACGCCGAACCCGGTGCGGCGGCCGAGCTCGGCGACGATATCGCCGGTGCGCGCGTCGGAGATGCCGTGCGGCGCTGCGATCACGACGCCGCGTCGACCGATCTTGCCGGCGAGCGCGCCGGGCAGGCCCTCGATCTCGGGGAGGCTCGCCCGGGTGGCGCAGCCGGAGAGAACGATGGGTCCGATCGCCAAGCTAATCGCCCACCAGAATCGCCTGCGCGAGCGCATATTCCCCTTCGTGGGTCAGCGAGAGCAGCATCCGGCTCCCGCCCTTGAACAACCCGATCTCCTTCGACTTGCCCGACAAAACGAGCGTCGGCGCCTGGGTGCGTTCACGACGGACCTCGAGCTCGCGCCAGTGCACACCGAGCTGCAGCCCGGTGCCCAGCGCCTTGAGCCCCGCCTCCTTGGCGGCAAAGCGCGCCGCGAAGTGCGGCGCCGGATCCCTCCGCGCGCAACAGTACGCGATCTCTTGCTCGGTGAACACGCGGCGCAGAAATCGATCCTGCCAGCGGTCGATCATCGAGCGCATGCGCGGAATGCTGACCAGGTCCACGCCGATACCGGAGATCGTCATCGGGCGCCGATCTGAACGCGGATGAGTCCGGCGAGGTCGTCGGCCATCGCGCGGATGCGGGCCGCGTCCGCGCCTTCGATCATGACGCGGGCCAGCGCCTCGGTGCCCGAGTACCGGATCAGGACGCGCCCGCGGCCGTTCATCTCGTGCTCGAACGCGGCCATGCGCTCGCCGACCCCGGTGATCGAGTCGATCGGCGGCTTGGACCGGACGGGTACGTTGATGAGCACCTGGGGAAACTTGCGCAGGCAGGCCGCCAGCGAAGCCAGCGGCTCGCCCGTCTCGGTAGCCACGCAGAGCAGCGCGAGCGCCGAGAGGATCCCGTCCCCCGCGGGGGAGTGGTCGAGGAACAGCAGGTGGCCGGATTGCTCGCCGCCGAGATTGGCGCCGAGGCGCTGCATTTCCTCGAGGACGTAGCGGTCCCCGACCTGCGTCTTGACCACGCGGATCCCCGCGGCCTCGAGGGCCTGGTCGAGGCCCAGGTTGGCCATGACCGTGGTGACGACGATGTTCTGCTTCAACCGCTGGCGCGACGCCAGATGGCGCCCCGCGATCGCGAGCGCATAGTCCCCATCGCGGATCTCGCCCGTGTGGTCGACCGAGATGAGCCGGTCGCCGTCGCCGTCGAACGCAAAGCCGATCGTCGCGCCGCTGGCACGGACCTTCCGCTGGAGGTTGTCGGGGTGGAGCGCGCCGCACCGGGCGTTGATGTTGGTGCCGTCGGGCCGCACGCCGATCGTGATCACCTTGGCGCCGAGACGCCGGAACACGCGTGGCGCGACGCGGTAAGTCGCGCCGTGGGCGCAGTCGAGGGCGATGGTGAAGCGGCTCAGGTCGAGCGGAAAGCAGCCGCACAGGAAGTCGACGTACACTGCCTCGGCCCGGTTGTAGCTCACCAGCGCGCCGATCTGCGCTCCGCGGGCGCGGGGCGCGCGATCCGGGCCCTCGAGCCGCTGCTCGATCTCGGCCTCCCACGCGTCTGGAAACTTGGTCCCCTCGGACGAGAAGAGCTTGATGCCGTTGTCCTCGAACGGATTGTGCGAGGCGCTGAGCACGATGCCACCGTGAGCCTCGAGGCGACGCGTGAGCACCGCGATGCCGGGGGTGGGCAGCACACCGACGGAGTAGCAGTCGGCGCCGGCGGACAGGCCGCCCGCGATCAGTGCCGCCTCGAGGAGCGGGCCCGAGCGACGGGTGTCCCGTCCGATGACGAGTCGCACCCGGTCAGCGCCGTGGTCGAACTGGAGCGTTGCCACGAGCTGGCGGCCCACACGGAACGCAAGCTCGGGCGTGAGCGGCTCTTCGTTCGCCACGCCCCGGATCCCGTCGGTGCCGAACAGGCGGGTCATTGGACGTTCACTGGATTCGCCACTGCGGCTCTCGCTCCTGTTGTATTTTCGCGCGACTCGGATGGCGGGGCCCCAGCCCCGCGACGTCCTGCGGCTCGCACGTCCATTATAGGGTGCGGGGTGCCTCGCGGATGCGTTCGGCGATGCGTGCCGCATCGAGCGTTTCGGCGACATCGTGGGCCCGGATCAGTGCCGCACCGTTCCACACGGCCACCGTGGTCGCGGCGAGCGAGCCCGCGAGCCGCTCCTCGGTTCTCGGCCGGCCGGTAATCGCGCCGATGAAGGACTTCCGTGACACGCCGACGCAGAGCGGGCGCCCGAGGGTCTTGAGCGCGCTGAGCCCCGCCAGCACTCGTGCATCCCACTCGTCCCAGGGCACCCCTTCGTTCCGGAAGAACCCGATCCCGGGATCGAGGACGACACGCTCCTCGGAAATCCCCGCGGTGCGGGCGCGCTCGAGCCCCCGCGCCAGCAGCGCTTTCACGGACGCCACCGGGTCCACGCCCGATGGCAGGGGCCTCTCGACACCCGACACGATGGGGTTCGCGAGGGGTCCGGGCCCCTCCGGAGACGCCATGAGAATGATACCGGCGTCACGCTCGCGGACGAGCGCGGCGACGGCCGGGTCACGCAGGCCCGTGACGTCGTTGATCACCCGCGCGCCGGCATCGAGCGCGCCACGGGCCGGTCCCGGACGGGCCGTGTCGGCCGAGATCGGCACCGGCACCTTGGGCGCCAGCACGTCGATCGCCCGCGCCAGCCGCGCGCGCTCGTCCTCGGCGCTGCGGGCGGTATCGAGGTAGGGCGCCGTCGATCGGGCGCCGACGTCGATGAGCGCCGCCCCCGCCTCCACCATCGCGAGCGCGACGGTGAGCAGATCATCGCCCGCGGCGTGTACGGAGCCGGCGTGAAAGGACTCAGGGCTGACGTTCAGGACGCCCATGACGGCGACAGGAAGGTCGCTACCGAGCGAGACGCCTGCGAGGATGGCTCGATGGACCAAATCGAGCCGCGAGCCGCTACGCGGGCGCGCCGGCTTCCTGGAAGGGGCGGGTGCGCAGGATGCGGGCGATCTCCTCGCCGTCGAGGGTCTCCCGCTCGAGCAGTGCGCGCGCCAGCGCGTGAAGCTTCTCGATGTTCTCCTGGAGGATCTGCCTGGCGCGGCTCGCCGCCTCCATCACGATCCGCTTGATCTCGGAGTCGATGAGGAGGGCGGTGTCCTCGCTGTAGTCTTTCGCCCGGGCGACCTCGCGGCCGAGGAAGATGTGCTCCTCGTTCTTCCCGAAGGTGAGTGGCCCGAGCCTGTCCGACATGCCCCACTCGCAGACCATCTTGCGCGCCATCTCGGTCGCCTTCTCCAGATCGTCGCCCGCGCCGGTGGTCTGCTGGTTCAGCACGATCTCTTCGGCGGCCCGCCCGCCGAGCAGGATCGTAATACGGTTGACCAGGTACTCCTTCGAGTAGTTGTACTTGTCGTCAACCGGGAGCTGCTGCGTCAGGCCGAGGGCGCGGCCGCGCGGGATGATCGTCACCTTGTGGACCGGGTCGGTGCCCGGCAGAACGTCGGCCACGAGCGTGTGGCCCGCCTCGTGATACGCGATCGTCCGCTTCTCGGTGTCGCTGATGATCATCGAGCGCCGCTCCACGCCCATCAGGACCTTGTCCTTGGCGCTCTCGAAGTCGGACATCTCGACGAGCTTCTTGTTCTGGCGCGCCGCCAGCAGCGCCGCCTCGTTCACGAGGTTCGCCAGGTCGGCGCCCGAGAACCCGGGCGTCCCCCGCGCCAGCACCTTGAGTTCGACGTTCGGAGCCAGCGGGATCCGCCGAGCGTGCACGCGTAGTATTTCTTCGCGCCCCTTCACGTCGGGCCGGGGCACGACGACCTGACGATCGAACCGCCCGGGCCTCAACAGCGCCGGGTCGAGGACGTCGGGCCGGTTGGTGGCGGCGATCAGGATGACGCCCTCGTTCGTCTCGAATCCGTCCATCTCGACGAGGAGCTGGTTGAGCGTCTGCTCCCGCTCGTCGTGGCCCCCCCCGAGGCCGGCCCCGCGGTGGCGCCCGACGGCGTCGATCTCGTCCATGAAGATGATGCAGGGCGCATGCTTCTTGCCCTGCTCGAACAGATCGCGCACACGGGAAGCGCCCACGCCCACGAACATCTCCACGAAGTCGGAGCCCGAGATCGAGAAGAACGGGACGTTCGCTTCGCCGGCGATCGCCTTCGCGAGCAGCGTCTTGCCCGTGCCCGGCGGCCCGACGAGAAGCACACCCTTCGGGATCTTTCCACCGAGTTTCTGGAACTTCTGCGGGTCTTTCAGGAAATCGATGATCTCGCGCAGCTCTTCCTTGGCCTCGTCCACCCCGGCGACATCTTGAAAGGTGACTTTGTTCTGCTTCTCCGAAATCAGCCGTGCCCTCGCCTTCCCGAAGCTCAGCGCCTTGGCGCCGCCCCCCTGCATCTGGCGCATGAAGAAGACCCAGACGCCGATGAAGAGCAGCATCGGCACCCACTGCAGGAAGATCGCGTACCAGGGGTTGGAGTCGGGCGGCTTCACCGCGATGCGGACACCGCGGTCCTTCAGGGTCTTGACGAGGTCGGGATATTCGACGATGTACGTGCGCTGCGTCTGCGCCGAATCCTTGAGCGAGTACGTGACGAGGTTGCCGCGGATGACGACGGACTCGACCCGACCCTGATCGAGCGCCTTGAGGAACTCGGAGAAGTTCGGCTGTTCCTGGCCGCCCTGCTGCGCACCCTGGAAGACGGTGAACAGGAGGATGACGATGAGGCCGATCACCATCCAGAGCGCAAGGTTCTTGTAGACCTGGTTCATATCCGCCCGGTCATTATAGCACCGGGGCGCAACGACGGCGGAGGCGTCAGCTCGCGTCGAGCGCCGCGACGTAGGGTAGGTTGCGGTAGAGCCCGTCGTAGTCGAGACCGTATCCCACCACGAAGACGTTCGGGATCGAGAACCCGACGTAGTCGATGGTGACGTCCGTCTCCCGACGACCAGCCTTGTCGAGGAGCACACACGTGCGCACGCTCCGCGGCCGGCGCGCCTCGAGCATTCGCTTCAGCGCGCCGAGCGTGAGGCCCGTGTCGACGATGTCGTCGACGATGAGCACGTGACGGTCCGCAATGTCGATCGCCAGGTCGGCGACGAGCCGCACCGTGCCCGAGGAACTCGTCCCCGCGCCGTAGCTCGAGGGACGAATGAAATCGACGGTGAGGTCGATCGGGAGCACACGCATGAGATCGGCGACGAAAGGCACCGCCCCCTGGAGAACGCCGACCAGCACCGGATGCTTCCGCGCGTAGTCGCGCGCAATCGCTCGGCCCAGCTCGGCCACGCGGGCAGTAAGTTCGCCTTCGGCGACGAGCACTCGCCCCGGCCTGGGCGCCCCCATCTCACCGGGACGTCACGAAGGCCGAGAGCGAACGCTCCGTGCCGATCCGGTCGGCGACCTGCTGGGCCGCGTCCCGCGTGGCGAAGGAGCCGACGCGCACGCGGAACCGGACGCTGCCGGGCGCGTCGATCTGGACGACGTACGCGTCGTGGCCCCCGGCGGCGAGCCGCGCGCGTAGCGCCTCGGCGGGCTCTCTCGCCTTGTACGCGCCGACCTGGACCGTGAACGCCGCCTGGTTCGGCGCCGGTCTGGGGATCTCGGCCGCCGCGGTCCCCTCGGTCTTCGGCGCCGCCTCGAGCTTGTCGCTCTTCTCGACGCGCGGGGGCTTCGAGGGCTTCACCGGGGGCGGCGCCGTGAGCGGCGCGGTCAGATCCTGATAGAAGGTCAGCGTCGGAGCCGGCTCGGTCTGGCGCGCAGCTCTGTCCCCCGTTCGCGCCGGCGACGCCTCCTTTGCGCCCCTCGCTGCGGTGGGGCCCTGGGAGGACGGGGGGCGCGGCCAGAAGCGCCCCGCCATGACCCCGAGCATGAACGTGCCGCCGAGGACCGCGAGACAGCCGACCAGGAAGAGGACGGAGGCGGTGCGATTTCCGTTCCGCCGCGCCCGTCCGGCTCGCACGACTCTGTTCATCGGCTCGCCTCGCACGGTGGGGCCCCAGCCCCACGACGTGCTGCGGCTCGCACGACCCTGTTCATCGGCTCGCCTCGCACGGTGGGGCCCCAGCCCCACGACGTGCTGCGGCTCGCACGACCGTCACATACTCTCCGGCGCGCTCACGCCCAGGAGCTCCAGGCCGTTCCGGATGACGGTGTCCACCGCCGCGCAGAGGGCCATGCGCGCACGCATGAGGCGAGCGTCGTCCTGGATGACCCGGTGGGTCTTGTACCAGGGATGGAATTCGGCCGCGAGCTGTTGCAGCCAGTAGGCGACCCGGTGCGGCTCCAGCGCCCGGGCCGCCCCGTTGACGAGCTCCGGGAATTGCAAGAGCAGCTTGATGAGCGCCAGCTCCGCGGGCTCGACGAGCGGGCTCGTGTCCACGTCGGTCGGCACCGGGGCGGCGACCCCCTGCTCGGCCGCCTGGCGGAAGATCGAGCGGATGCGCGCGTGCGCGTACTGCACGTAGTAGACGGGGTTCTCGTTCGACTGGCGCGTCGCGACCGCGAGGTCGAACTCGAGCGGGCTGTCGTGACGGCGCGTGAGGAACGTGAAGCGGGCGGCGTCGCGGCCGACCTCCTCGAGCAGCTCCTCCATGAGCACGAACTCGCCGCGCCGCTTGGACATGCGCACGGGCTGCCCGTCGCGCAGCAGCGTCACGAGCTGGACGATCATGACCTCGAACGCCTCGGGCGGGTGGCCGAGCGCCTGCATCGCCGTCCGCATCGGCGCCACCAATCCGTGGTGGTCGGGACCGAGGAGGTTGATCACGCGGTCGGTGTTCGCGAATTTCAGATAGTGGTGGTAGGCGACGTCCACCGCGAAGTAGGTCGGCTCGCCGTTCGATCGTCTGAGCACGCGGTCCTTGTCGTCGCCCGCTTCCTCGCGCTCGGACGAGCGGAACCAGAGCGCGCCGTCCTGCTCGTAGCTGAGGCCGCGCGACGCGAACTCCTCCAGCACCTTCTCCGGAAGGCGCTTGTCGCGGACGTCGTGTTGCTCGGACGACCAGACGTCGAACTCCACACCGTACTCGCGCAGGATCCGGCGCTGCGCCTCGACCATCCGTGCCACCGCATAACGCCCGAAGTGCTCGATGCGCTCGCGCTCGGGAGCGCCGTTCATGAGGCGGCCGCCCTCGTGGCGGTACGCCTTCGCGAGATCGACGAGGTACTCGCCAGGGTAGCCGTTCTCGGGGAGCGCGGCCGGCTCGCCGAACTCCTGCTTCACGCGCGCCTCGAACGAGCGCGCGAGGGCCTCGAACTGATTGCCCGCGTCGTTGACGTAGAACTCGGTCGTGACACGCGCGCCTTGCGACCGGAGCAGCCGCGCGAGGGCGTCGCCGACCGCGGCGGCGCGCGCATTGACGATGACCAGCGGGCCGGTCGGGTTCGCGGAGACGAACTCCAGACGGATGCGCCGCCCCGCTTGACTCTCACCACGCCCATAGGCGGCGCCCGCTGCGAGAATTTCCCCGAGCGCGGTGGCGCACCAGGCCGGAGTCAGGAACACGTTGAGGAACCCGGGCCCCGCCACCTCGACGCGCTCGACCTCGGGCATCGGCGGGAAGTGCTTTGCGACGAGGTCGGCGATCTGTCGGGGCGTGCGCTTCGCGACCCGTGCGAGAACCATGGGGAGGTTGGTCGCGTAGTCGCCGTGCTCCGCCTGGCGCGGGATCTCCCACGCACATTCTGCGGGCTCGGGCAGGCCCGCCTTCGCGAGCGCCGTCCGCACTCCGTCCGTCAACCGGTCTGTCAGCCGCACTCTCGTAACAGGGTACCCGTCCGGCACTGCGTCGTGACGAAGAAAAAGCGGGCCGAAGTGCGAACCGCACGGCAGCCGCGCGCTGGGCCCTTGCGCACGGCGTGAGGCGAGTGAAGATCAAGGCCGTGCGAGCCGCAAGACGTCGCGCGCTGGGGCTCCACAGATCAAGGCCGTGCGAGCCGCAAGACGTCGCGCGCTGGGGCTCCACCGTTCGAGGCGAACGGAGATGATAGATCGTGCGAGCCGCCACGCGGCCGGAGGCTGGGGCCCCGCGCGCGAGGCGCGCAGCAGCGAATCGCGCGAGCTCGCGGTACGGCTCAGACGAGTTCGTGTGCGGCCGTCGGTCGCGGGTGGGGAACGCCCGTGCGGCGGCGGTTCTCGATGCAGAAGGGCTGCCGCAGCGGGCACGATCGCAGGTTCCAGTCTTCTCTGAGATTCAGACATGTAACTCGCTGTCAATACGCTGTAATACGACCTTCATTGGCCGGAGGGTCGGGCCCCACTCGGATCGAGCGCGAGTGGCGCAGGCTTGGCAAGTCGGTCGGTGCCATGGTATTGACCCACGTCCATGGTGAAGATCGTCAGGGTTGCCCTGGGTCATTACCGCGAGCTGATCCTGGCCGGCACGTTCGCGGCGATGGCGACCTGGGAAGTCTTCGAGATGGCGCTGCTGGAACCGGCGCCTCAAGCCTCGATCTCGCTCGCGCTTGTCGTCCACTCGTTGCAGGTCGCCCTCATTCTGACCGCCACCGCTATCGCACTTCGGGCCTGGCGAGAGAAGACCGCGCGCGAGCGCGCCCTGGCCTCGCTCGTCGAGCAGGTCATCGTCGCCCAAGAGGAAGAGCGCCGGCGCGTCGCGTACGACGTGCACGACGGCGTGGCCCAGCTCATCGTGAGCGCCAAGCAGCACATCGACACCGCGGCCGACCTCTGGACGACCGACCCCGGGCGCGCGGCGAGCGAGACGGTGATTGCCGCCGATCGACTGGGGCGGGCCATCACGGAGACTCGTCGGATACTGGCCGCGCTGCGGCCGCTGGCCGTGGACGCCGGCGGGCTCGCGGAGGCGGCACGCCAGAGCCTCGACGAGGTTGCGCGCGACACCGGCTGGTCGGTAGCGCTCGTCGAAAACCTCGGCCAAGCCCGCCTGCCACCGGCGATCGAGACCGCCGCGTTCAGAATTCTCCAGGAAGCGCTGTCGAACGCCCGAAAGCATGCCGGGACGATCCGGGTCGAGGTCGTCCTCTCGCGGGAGGTCGACCGTGTCCGCCTCGACGTGCGTGATCACGGCGTGGGCCTCGGCGGATCGGGCGACGCGCGCGGTCTCGGGCTCCCCAGCATGCGAGAACGAGCGCGTCTCCTCGGCGGCACCTGCGTCGTCGAGCCCGCGCCCGGGGGCGGCACGCACGTCCACGCCGAACTGCCACTGCGCTATGGCCTCGTCGCTCCGGCGTCCTGATCCCGCCCGCGTCCTGATCGTCGACGACCATCCGATGGTCCGCGAGGGACTCAGGGGCATGCTCGAAGCGGCCGGGGTCGAAGTGGTGGGTGAGGCCGGGACCGGCGAAGAAGCCCTTCGAGCTGCCGCGAGGTACGCCCCCGACGTGGTCCTGCTCGACGTCGAGCTGCCGGATCTCGACGGGCTCGCCGTGCTTCGCAGACTCAAGGCCATCGAGCGACGCATGGCCGTCCTCGTCGTCACCATGCACGATGACCCGGGGCTGGTCCGGCGAGCGGTGGAAAGCGGGGCGTCCGGCTACGTGCTGAAGGGTATCGGTCGCGGGGAGCTGCTGGCCTCGCTCGAGGCGGTAAGGCACGGCGAGTCGGTGCTGGATCCGGCGCTCCTCCGTGCCGCGTTGTCGGACGCACCGCCCGAGTCGCGGCCGGACGCCCGCGGCAAGAGCGGCGAGCCGCTGACCTCGGTCGAGCAGGAAATGCTGCGCCTGGTTGCCCAGGGGATGACGAACCGGGAAATCGGCGCTCGACTTCGCTGGAGCGTCGGCACGGTGAAGAAGTATCTCCAGCGGGCCCTCGAGAAGCTCGGCGCCTCGGATCGCACCCAGGCCGCGGTCGAGGCCATCAGGCGCGGGCTCCTGTCCTAACGCTCGTGGCCATGTGGCCACGCCGATCGTGGCCATGTGGGGATTCTCCTTCTGGAGCCGCCCCCGTATTGGGTTTGATGAGCATCCATGCGCCTGCTGATCGTTCTCGGGTGCGCCGTCGTTGCTGGGCCGGGAGTGTTCCTGTCGTTGCCGGCGCGAGCACAGCCGCCCACGCCATTACCGCAGGGGGCGCAGGAAGAGCCGACCCGGCTGCCGGAAGTCCGCGTCACGGCGCCCGCGCGCCTGCCGGGCTCGCCGTTGCCGCTCTCGAGCGTGCCGGCGACGGTCGACATCGTGCCGGGCGATCAGCTCCGCGCTACCGGCGCGATGACGCTCCAGGAGGCGCTGACACGCCTGCCCGGCGTGACCCTGAATGACCAGCAGGGCAATTCCTGGCAGATGGACCTCTCCTTCCGCGGCTTTCGGTCCACGTCGGTGACCGGCGAATCCCAGGGGCTGAGCGTCTTCGTCGACGGCGTACGGATCAACGAGCCGACCGTGGAGGAGGTCAACTTCGACCTCCTGCCGCTCGACGACATCGAGCGCCTGGAAGTGATCCGCGGGCCGGCGGCCGTGTTCGGCCGCAACACGCTCGGCGGCGTCATCAACATCATCACGCGGCGCGGGGTGCCGCCCGTGTACGAGATCGTCCCCGAAGTCGAGGGCGGGAGCTTCGGCCGTCAGAAGTACCGCCTGCGGCTGGGTGGCGCGTCAGCGCCCCTCGACTACTATCTCGCCGGGACGTTCTTCCGCGAGGACGGCTGGCGCGATGTCTCGGCGTCGCGCGTCGGCAGGATCTTCGCGAAGATCGGCTTCAAATCCGGGGGGACGGACGCCACCATCTCGTACCAGCGGGCCGAGAACCGGATCGAGCAACCCGGCTCGCTGCCGCTCTCGGACCTCCAACGCGACCGCACGCAGAACTACACCGGCGGCGACTTCTTCAAGCCGCTGATGAATCTCGTGACGCTGAGCCTCCGCCAGGAGGCGGGTACGGATCTCGCGCTCTCGTTGACCGGATTCGGCCGCTGGCTCGATGCCGAGCAGTTCAACGTGAATCAGCTCCGCGCCAACACCCGCTCGTTCACGGCAACCACGTCGGCCGGAGGAGCGGTCCAGCTCAGCCACGAAACAACCGCGCTCGGGCGCGCCAACCGCCTCGTCGCCGGCGTGGACTACGCTCACCACAGCTCCCAGATGCGCGCGTTCGAGGAGGAGGGCCAGCAGGAGCTGGAGTCACTGGTCAGGGACAATCAGAATTCGATCGGCGTGTACCTCCAGGACACTTTCGACATCGCGAGGAACGTGCTGCAGACGGGCGACCGCCTCATCGTCACCGCCGCGGTCCGCTGGGATTGGCTTCGACACGACATCGATGACCGAAGCCCGCCGAGCGATCGACCCAGCGCTACCGGCGTGAGCACGTTCAGCCGCCCCAACCCGGCCATCGGATTCAACTACAACCTCTCCCGCGACTGGGGCATCTTTTTCGGCTACTCCGAGGGCTTCCGCGCTCCCGCCTTCCTCGAGCTGACATGCGCCGGCCCCAGTGCGATCTGCCCGGGCCTCCAGGCCGGCGTGGCGCCCGACCCTCCACTCAACGCGGTCACGGCTCGCAACTACGAGCTGGGGCTCCGGGCCCGGCCGACGTCGTGGCTCGACGGCGAGTTGGCGCTCTTCCGCGCCGACGTTTCCGACGACATCTTCTCCGTGTCACCAACCGGCACGACAGGCCTCTTCTTCCAGAACGTGGGCGGCACGCGACGGCAGGGCGTGGAGGTCTCGCTCGCCAGCCGCCCGGCAGCAGGCCTCGAAGCCCGGCTCAGCTACACCTACACCGAGGCGACGTTCCGCGACAATCTCGAGCTGGCCACACCGAGACTGACTGCCGGCTGTGCCGCGTCGCCGTGCACGCAGACCGTCCGAGCAGGCAACGATCTGCCCCTCGTGCCGCGTCATCGGCTCAACGCGAGTCTCGATTACCGCCTCGCGTCCTGGCTCGGCCTCTGGCTCGGGGCCTCCTACGTCGGGCCCCAGCGGCTTCGCGGTGACGAGGAGAACGTCGAGCGCAAGCTCACCGACTACGTCGTCGTGAACGCGGGGCTTCGTGCCCGCTGGAAAGGTCTCACGGCCTTCGTCACGATCAACAATCTTCTCAACAACGAGTACGAAACCTTCGGAACCTTCGCGCCAAACGGCAAGGTCGAGGGTACCCCGGTCGAGCGGTTTCTGACCCCCGCACCGCCGATCAACGTCCTGGCCGGAGCGAGCTACCGCTTCTAGGCGGACAGCGCCACCAGCTTCCTCCCGACCACGAACGCGGCGGCCATGAGCAAGAGGCTAACCGCGGCTGCCGCTCGCAGCACCCTCACCGATCGCTCGATGTCCCTCACGATCGGCAGGGCGCCGGCGCCAAGCCGATGGATGGTCGGCTTCTCGAGGACCACGCTGAGGGCACCCGCCATGGCAGCCATCGTCGATCCCGCGTTCGGGCTCTCGGTGCGGCACCGATCGCGTCGAAGAATCGCCAGGGCCCCGCGGGCACTCTCCCCGGCGAGAGCTGCTCCGGCGACGAGACTCAACCCGGCGATCCGGGCCGGGACGAAGTTCAGCAGGTCGTCGAGTCGCGCCGCACTCTTGCCGAAATACTCGAGCGGTCCCGTGCGGTACCCGAACATCGAGTCGGCCGTGTTGATCACGCGATAGACCGCGGCGCCGACGAGCCCCCCGGCGAGGAAGAAGCACACCGGGGCGACGAGGCTGTCGGTCAGGTTCTCGGCGACGGATTCGACGGTCGCCGAAGCGACCTGCCTCTCGTCGAGTTCGGCCGTGGGTCGGCTCACGAGGTGGTAGCCGACCGTCCGGCGGGCCGCCGGAAGATCGCCGCGGCCGAGGTCGGCGGCGACGGAGCGGGCCGCGCCGACGAGACCTCGGAAGGAGAGCAGGCACGTGAGGGTGAGCGCCTCGAGCAGAAGCGCGCCGGTTCCGAGCCGCGCCGCGAGCGCCGACACGAGCGCTCCCGCCGCTCCAGCAAGCCCGGCAACGGCGATCGTGACCGCTGCGCCGCCGGCCAGAAGCCTCGTGGACGATCCCTTGCTGAGCAAGCGCCTCCCCGCTTCGAGTAGCTGGCCGATCCAGGCGACAGGATGGTAGCGGTTCGGGGGATCGCCGAAGGCGAGGTCGACCGCCAGTGCCAGGAGCAGCGCGACCAGCTTCGCGACCTCGGGGCTCAGGGCGTGAGGCACGGAGCGGCGCCGGTTACCGCCCGAACCGCACGCTCACCCCGGCACGGAACGCATAGTCGGGCCCAGGCCCGCCGAACGAGGTCTGGGCGGCCGCGTCGAGGGCAACGCGCGGCGTCAGGAAGAACTGGATCCCGGTATCCAGGCCGACGATGTCTCTGGCGCGAGAGCGAGGCCGACACGACCTCCTGGAGCAGGAAGGCGTCGCGATTCGACTGGCCGATCGCGATGAGTCCCGCGTTCGCATCGAGGCCGAGCTGCCATGGCAGATCGACGCTCGCGAGCGCGGTGAGCCCGAAATCCACGCGCTCCGAACCAATCGGCTCGCGGGCGATCGGCAGCTTGACGAACGGCAGGAGGCCGAGCGAGGGCCACCAGCTGCCTTCCCGTGCGTCGAGAAACCGGTACTTCACGCCGAGCGTGGGATCGCCGAAGCCCGTGTCGTTCTCCGCACTCCGCAGCCGGACCAGCGGAGCGCCGTCGAGCCGGACCTCGAGCCGGTCGGTGAGCCCCGCCCGGAGCAGCGCGCCGAGCACGAACTGTCGCTCGTCGGGGCCACCGCTCACTCGCGACAGCGAGTAGTCGACGCCACCCTCGATCTGCAGAGCGCCGGGTGGGACAGTGCTCGTGCTGTTGCTGACGCTGGGGCGGTCGGTCTGGATACGGGCGGGCTCTTCGGCGACCGCGACGGACCGCGTAGACCGCGGTGAGGCGGCCCACCGCCCTCACGCGCTCAGTCGCCCGCGTACCGCCGCCGGAGCTCCTGCCAGAGCGCGGTCTTCTCCCAGTCAGGTTCAGGGAGGCGCCGCCAGCCCTCGTCGAAGTGCGGGTTCGGGAACAGGATCGTGATCATCTGCTCGCCGCGACCGTTCCAGAGCCTGAGCCCCCACGTCCCCGCGCAGGAGCCACCCTCCGTCCGGAAGAAGGCGGCGCGCGCCACGCGCCGGATGCGGGCAAGCTCATCGGTGCGAGCTCCCCGCTGATCGTTGACGCACAGGTGGAAGTGCCAGGCGCCGGTGTCGACCGTCAAGTACCCGTCGAGCGTCGTCACCTTCGGAGCCGAGGCGAACTGGATCTCGTAGGCCGCGCCTTCGATCAGAGGTCCGACCGTGAGCTTCGCCCAGAGTTCCGTGAAGAGCTCGGTGAGGAGGCGCTCGACCCCGTCTCCCTCGACCGCCATGTCGTGATACTCGGTCGCGGTGCCGTCAAGGCCCCGCTCGACCGTGATACTCGGTCGCGGTGCCGTCAAGGCCCCGCTCGACCGTGTGCACTTTACCCTCGGGCATACCCACCTCCCCGTCGGCGGATCGCTGAGCATACTACTGCAGATCGAAGACCACTGGCAGCCGCACCCGCAACGGTCGCGGCATCAGGCCGGAGGGGAAAGGCTCGGGCGCGAGACCTCTCACCGCCTCGAGCGCGGCCTCGTCGAGCAGCCGGTGCGACGACGAGCTGGTGACCGAGACCGCGCTGATCGCGCCGTTCGGCTTGATGAGAATTTCCAGGTGCACGGTGCCCTTGAGCCCTCGCCGGCGCGCGGCCAGCGGATACTGGAGCGACTCCTGGATGCGTCGCCTCACGTGCGCGAGGTAGCCGCCGTACTCTGATCCGGGCTCGCCTCCCAGGGACCCTGTCGTCGGCGCGAGCGCGACGCGCGCCCCGGTTCGGCCGGTGCTCTCGCCTGATACGGCCGATGGTGCCGGAGTGGCGCGGTGCCCGACGTCACTGGCGGAAGTCGCGCTGGTCTGGTCGGCGCTGGCGCCGCCCGGCTTCGTGCTGGCCTCGACTGCAGATGCGCTCGCCGAGCTTGGCGCCACCCCCTCCGGAGCCGTCTCGCGCGATGCCACCGCGCCAAGGGCTGGCTCGGCCTGACGGGGTTCGGGGGGCCTTGACGTGGTGACTTCTCGCTCCGGCGGCGGCGCGGGCTCGGGACTGGATGGCGGTGCGGGGGCGACGGCCGGCGGCGCCGCCGTGACGCGTTCGATCTGACGTGCGGAGCCGGCCCGCATCTGTCTCAGGCCACCCCCGGTGGTCGCGGCCGTGCGCTCCGATGCAACACCGGCCTTGCGCTCCGATACAGCGCCGACCTCCTGGACCGACAGATCAATGAAGAGCGCGCTCGGGTGCGATTCCTCTGGCGCAAAGACCAAGAGAAGCGCCAGAGCCCCGATGTGAATGGCCAGCGAGGCGAGCAGCGTCAGCAGCGGCGGGCGCCGGGTCACGGATGCTCGTCCATCCAGCGCCGGATCCCGGCGCTCAGCGCCGAGCGGGCCGCGCGTGCGACCACCCACCCGAAATCGCTGATGGGTCCTCCAAACCGATGCCGCGTACCGCGCCCGGTCACCGCGACGACTACGGCGTCCGTCGATGTACCGCTCGCCACCCGACCATCGTCGCACCGGACTTCGGCGGCGGCCAGCAGCGCCGTCTTGACCTCGGTGACCGTCATCACGGCGTTGACGAGCGCCGCCGGCTCGGGCGCGCCGTCGACGACGACGATCGCGTTGATCGTGGACGGTGCCCACGCCGCGATCGGGGTCGCTCCGGCCGCGACACGGTTCGAAAGCCCGACAGTCACGACGGCGAGAGCCTTCAGCCCGCACCAGGTCGCTGTGGCGACCTCCGCCTTCTCCGTCCACGCCGACGTCAGTAGTCCGACCCACGGCCCGGGAATCCCTCGCCGTACCGTGAAGCTCGGCAGCAGGCCGTCCGTCTGCTCTTCCCGGAGATCCTTCGGGACGTGGAGGTTCACGATGGCGCGCGCCGCGGTGAACCCGCCCCTCACGAATGCCGAGGAGAGGACCGTCAGCGGCTCGCACGCCGTGACGACGACGGCTTCAGGATCCACCGCGACCTCGATCCCGTCGATCACGTGAGCCTTTTGCCCTCCCGACCGGACTCTAGAACGCGACGCGGAGACCGGCAAGACCCCCGATACGGGACGCATCCTCGTGGGGCCGCCGTGTCCCTCACACCCGCCACGTCGGGCGCACGATCGGCCGTCGCGTCGCCTCGCTCTTGTCGACGATCAGCTCGCAACCGAAGACCGAGGCGAGGAGCGATTCGTCCAGCACCACCTCGGGCGCGCCGGTGGCGGCCGTCCGGCCCCCTGCCAGCAGCAGCAGCCGATCGCACACCTCGGCGGCCAGATTGAGATCGTGGGAGACGAGCAGGATCGCCATACCGCGCTCTCGGTTCAGGCGTCGCAGAAGCGCCGCGACCTCGACCTGATAGCGCAGATCGAGGTAGGCCGTTGGCTCGTCGAGGACGAGCAGACGCGGCTCCTGGGCGAGGGCGCGCGCGATGACGGCACGCTGGCGCTCTCCGCCGCTCAGACGGTCGAGCGGCAGATCGGCCAGATCGAGAACGCCGGTGGCCTCCATCGCCGCGCGCGCGGACGTCCGATCACGCGGGCTCTCGAAGTAGCGACCGGGACCGTGCGGATAGCGACCCATCAGCACCAGATCGCCGACGTTGAAGGGAACCTGCGCCAGGGTTCCCTGGGGCACGACGCCCACGCGCCGGGCCAGATCCGTGCGAGTGAGCTGGCGAAGCGGCGCGCCCTCGAGACGGATCTCGCCGGCCGCCGGCTCGAGCACGCGCGTCAGGAGCCGGATCAGGGTCGTCTTGCCCGAGCTGTTCGGCCCGATCACGCCGACGATCTCTCCCGGAGCGATCTCGAACGAGAGCTCCGACAACGCGAAGGGGCGCGCGCGACGCTCGGCCGACTTCGGATAGGCGAAGCTCACGCTGCGGAACTCGACCAGCATCACTTGGTCTCGACGCTTGCGGCGCGGTCACGGGCAGCCGGGCCGGGGAAGGGGTCGCTCGACCACGCGGC
>WNFE01000231.1_pt1 | contig 39754 bp, 39 predicted proteins | sample 5400451 | NCBI WGS metagenome assembly WNFE01 (sample SAMN13153344, study PRJNA577476) | soil metagenome | isolation source: 200 cm saprolite under Douglas fir tree site 2 hole 2 | place: USA:California | collected 2015-04-18
CATGAATGATAAAGGACGCTATCGCCAATCGTGCAGAAGTGAGGCGGCGACTGCGTTCTTCAGGCAGTGTCGCTTGCGACTGAGATTTCGAAACGATCATTAACGGCGTCCTGCAGCTTCTGTTTGCTGCCGATGTATCGCTCCGTTGTCTGGATGGAAGCGTGGCCGAGTAGAAATCGAATCTGTTCGAGTTCGCCGCTGCAATCATGGCAGAGACGGGCGCAGGTGCGACGAAGGTCGTGGGGCGCCAGGTTGGGAATGCCGGCCTGCCGGGCACATCGCTTGACCGCATACCAGACAACGTTCGCAGTCACGCTAGCCTCTTGTCGCTTTCCTACTTTCGAAACTCTCCTGAATACTCGTCCTTCGCTGACCCCCGAATGCGAGAGCCATTCATCCAGCAATTGCTTCGACCATGCCGGCACCGGCACAGTTCGCAGCCGTCTTCCCTTACCGATCAAATCGACGATGACCCAGCGCCCCTCCCGCAGTTGCAATTGCTCCAGCGTCAATCCGACCACTTCAGAACGCCGTAACCCACAACCGAGAAGTAACCCAACGATCGCTCCGTCCCGCCAGCCGCGCAGGTTTGTCTTCGACGCGGCATTCACAAGTTCTTGCGCCTGGCTCCGGGAGAGCCAGTTGCCGATTTTCCGCCCCAGCTTTACCCCTTGAACCCGCCGGATTCCAATCGCCAGTTCTGGCGTCAGCCAGCCGCTTTCCGCGGACTCGTCCGCCAATTTCCGAATCGCTGAAAGATGCGAATTGATCGTAGAGGCGGACAGACTGAGTCCTTCAAGGTGCGACCGGTACCGGACGACCACAGCTCGATTGAACGTCAACCTAGGCTCGCTGCAGTACCAGGCTATGAACCTGTCGATGGCGAAAGTGTAGCTGCGACGAGAGTGAACGGAGGCGAGCGTATTGAGCACAGCCGCCTTCGATTCTTCCAACTCAGGGATGGTCAGCGTATTGGGGCGAAGGCCATATTCAGTAGGCGTTTGAGAAACCATAGAGAGCGGCTCCTTTCGGCCGCGCCCACAGTTTTCTCCTCAATGATGTTTTCGGCCTGCACGCTCTAATCTGGGGTTATTGAAGCAAACGTCCTTTATCATTCACCACCTGGGTTGGCAAGCCAGCAACATGTTTTGGGGGCATTTGTCCGAGATGCTTTATCGTGCAAGTGAATCGACCACATTCGTAAACACTTGCCGACTTCCCGGTATCTATCCGCATGCCCATCTGGATTCCTTCCGAATGACCGACAATCCAGGTGTCGCGACCTTCGAAATCAGAGGTTGGAGTACCTGGTGCTCCCGGCAGGTTTGAATCCGAAGGCTGTTCAGTTATTGCTCGCAGAATCCCTAATGCTCAAAAGGGGGGAAGCAACAATCCTGGTGAAATGATCTTGTGGTTCATACCTGCGAATGATGATTTTTGAATCGGCCAGGCGTGTGGCGTCCACCGGATACTTGGTCAGCCCGGAAACGTCTCGGAAGGGCAAGACCAGCTTGAAGCGCGTCATGACATCGGGAATCGGCCGGTCTTTGAACGGGGAATAGTCGGGGTAACATGCAGTGTTCTCTGGGTTGCGGTCTCCGCTTGGAATATGCTCGAGGAAGACGGTTGCGCAGGTGGGGCCCTTCCCGATCTGGATGCAGCTGACTTCGATTGCAGTTTGATTTTCGTTAATTCGGGAGTGACACAAGCCCCATCCGGGCATACGTTGGCCATCCTGAACGACACGAAGGGCGTACGACGATTTCAGCTTGAAGAGCGTCATCGAGTACATGATGTTGACACTGACCGGCTGGTGTTCCAGACGCTGGAAAATATGAGGCGGCACTTGGACCGTCTGCTTGTACGAAAGAGGTTCCTTGGCCGTATCTTTGCGGATCTCGACGTCTTCTCCGGTTCCAACATAAAGTCGCGTGCCGTGTTGATCAGAAATTGAGACTTCTGACTTGTCTGCTTTCAGGAGCGCATCGGTTGGCGCGCCAGTGACGGAGAGTGGAATGAATAGCCGGTTTTCGGTCTGCCCTTGAGAATGGGCAGCCTGCCCGTCCGTATCGGGCTGCATCTGCCAGGTCATCGCGACGTTCTTCCCGAGACCTGGTGCGGGCGAAAGTACTTTTTGCACTGCGAATACCGGTTTCCAGGGAATGAACTGCGAGAAAAGCAGGACCAGCAACGTGCTTCCTAGCAGGATATTCGTCTGTTTCGTCTTTCGTGCCTGATATTGGAACAGCAAAGCAAACCCGCCGCCGATAAAGAGCAAAAAGAACCGAAGAGCATTCGTTAGCCATCCCTCTCCGGTGAAATCGGTCGGGTCAAACTGATGACCGTAACCACCTGCAACGCCAATGGCGATCATAGTGAATGCAAACACACCAAAAAATGCAACCAGAACCAAAACCACGGCCTCCGTCACACTTTCGGTCACCGAGCCCAGGGCAAGCGCAGGCAACGTCAGAGCCAGAAAAACTACAACCGCTCTCGCCAAAGTGGCACTGATCGTTTGCGAAACCGCGAAGCCGTTGGCGAATCCTTGGACTAGGTCTGTCAGGATCGAAGGGCCCTGCACCATTAGAAATACAAAGAGAAGTTTCTCCGCCAACAAATCGATTCGCCGTACCGGCCGTGTCAACCAGTCCTGCTTCGTACTGGGGACAGCGTCTTGATGAACGACTGTAATAGCTAGAATGACGCTGGCCATGAGCCAGAGCCAAAGCAAGACCTGGCTCAGTTGCTGCAGAACTGCGCTGCCGTCGACCGATTGAAGGCGCAGTTGAATGACTGTGAAGGCCAACTGGATGCTTCCCACTGCCAGAATGGGCCGCCACATTAGTGCCAGGTCTTTCTTGAACATGTGCCAAATCATGTCGACTTACTCCTGCACGCTTCGCGTTGCCCGCGAGATTGATGTGAAGATCGCTCGAAGCGACATCGGTTGTACTTCAATGTCCCGTACTCCATCGATTCGTGAACGGATACGCTCGCCCAAATCGAATTCGGAGAATTGTGTGTCCACAAAGGTTAGTACGTTGCCCGTTTCCTGAATGTCGATCCAGGTTTCGGGAACGGCGTCTCTCCGTGTGCTTTGCCTTTCGACGGTGACTTTTATCTGTTGGACTCGATCGGTAAGGGTCTCCAAAGGTTCTTGAAATAAGAGTCTGCCTGAATCCACAAAGGCGATGTCCGTGGCAAAGCCCTCTACTTCGCCGAGGTCGTGCGACGAGATGAGAACTGTCATGTCTCCGGCCTGTGCCGCCAATCCTTCCATGAACTCGTCTCGCACTAGAGGGTCAAGACCGCTAAATGGTTCATCAAGGATCAAAAGCCTCGGATGATATGGCAGCGCGCACGCTAAGGCCATCTTTACCCGCATTCCATGCGAAAGCTCGTTGATTTTGCGGTCCCCGGGCAACTTGAATCGCTGTGTGATTTCTCGCTCCAAGGCGATATCCCAATCTGGATAAAAGGGCCGCAGATAATTGAGATACCCGGAGACAGTTAGTCTGCCCGGCAACTCCTGATTCTCAGAAACGTAGCCAATCCGTCGAAACTGTTGCGGCGAGAGCTGCCGCGAATCGACTCCCAATACGTACGCCGATCCCGAGCTTGCCTGGATCAGGTTCACAAGGATCTTGATAAGGGTCGTCTTGCCTGCACCATTCGCCCCGACAAGCGCAAACGCGCTTCCTTCTGCCACCTTAAGCGACAGCGCCCGCAGTGCACCGCAACTTCGGTAGGTCTTTGACAAGTCATGCGTCTTGATCATCTCGCAGTCTCTTCGACGGATTTTTGAGTTTTCGACCAGCTCTTGCGGATCGAATCAACCAGTTCTTCCAATTCCAATCCCACTCTGCGCGCTTCTGCCACCAGCATCGCCACGTCCTGCTCGATCACATGTCTGCGTGTCTCAGATGGCTTTCGGGGGCATCCCGCAACAACGGTTCCGATCCCTGGCTGGACTTCGAGCCACTTTTCCTGGATCAAGTACTGCACTGCCTTGTGGGCGGTGTTAGGATGAATTTTCAGATCTACTGCAAGGGATCGCACAGAAGGGAATGTTTGGCCTTTTTCCAATTCTTTACTGAGGATGGCCTTCTGCGCGCCTGAGACGACCTGATCGAAGATGGAAAGTCCTGGGCGAATTTTTATTCCGAACGAGTTCATGGCGACAGTGTGACACATGTGACACACACCGTCAAGGCCGCCGCGCACAGAGCGTGCGATCGTCGCTTCCAGAAATCAAGGAAGTTACGAGCGAGAGGTGAGATCGTTAGCCGCCAGCAATATCTGAGGCGATTTCTTAAACCCACAACGGTCTGGACGAATTCTTGCCGAACGGGCGGCCCGGAAGTTATTAGCTCGCCAGTCGGGTTAGTAACGCTAAACGCGCCAGGGTCCAGGAATGCCATTCGGTGCATTTCGTGGTGGCAATCCACTTGAGCAAATCCGTCCCCATCTCGGACAATGACCCCCAAACCTGCTGCGGGCTTGCCAACCGAAGTAGTGAATGATAAAGGACGTTGTCATTCATTATATTGCAAGACCTCTTGTTGCAGTGGCAAGCACATCGTGGGCTCACCAGCCCGCGTTGAAACCGGTCATGCTATGGCGCGAACGGTCTCGGAGCGCTTGGATAGCAAATACTTGGGGACCGGTTGTCCCGTATGGTCCCGTGGATCGCGGCGATGGTCGCCGGAATCACGGCTACAAGCGGATCAAAGGTTGCAATTGAACTACGAACCCACTGAGTCACGAAGATGTCGAGAGTCATTTCACAATCGAACTCGCAAAGAAGTAGAACCTCTGACCATCAACTTCTGACGAGAGAATTGGCATGGAGAACGGTGCCTTGCAAAGCGAGCACAGCAAATGCCGCGAGAAATGATATGGATTGAGAAAGAGCTTCCTAGAGCGAGCCTGCTCGGTATGTGGATGGGAGTCAGAACAACGCTGATCTGGTCGGAACCAAACTTCTACACGCCAGAACCTGTCAGAACATTTAACCCTACTGCCTCGGTGACGTGGCCTTCAGGGCGCCTGAGAAACGTATTTCGCAACGGGCAAGTAAACCGAGCCCATCCTGAAGCTGTTGGCATCGCGGACTACAATGCAGAACGCGGCGGGTATCGGTGATCCCGCGTTGCAAGCCTTGCCTGTAGGACGCGTCGTCGAAATCTGGATGGAAGGCTTGCCGGCGGTATGCGTTACAGAAACCGCCGCGCAAAATGCCGGCAATGCTTGACTGCGGCAGCGCTTGAGACTAGCTTGGGATTGCACGAGATCTTGCAAGAAGTACTGCGGTCGAGTCTCGAAGCGGAGGCGATGAGGCCATGAGGTATCAGACGATTGCGTTGTCTGCGCTGGCGCTCGGCTTGGCAGGAATGACCTTGCTTGCATTGCCGGCGCAAGGTCAGGGCCATGGCGGGCGTGGGTTCGCTTTCGCAGGGCCAGGTGCGGCTCATGTCCCCCGGGGCCGTGCACTGGGACGTTCTTTTGTCCGAATGCGCCACGGACGACGGGCTTTTGTCGGTTCGGGGTTCGGGCCAAACTATTATCCTTACTACGATTCAGCAGACTACTACCCTGATTACGATTCTCAAGACGAAGTCGGCGAGGCACCTCCAGCACCGCTCCGAGCGCAGACCGCCGCGCCTGCATCGCCGGCCAAGCCGCCCGAATCACTGGTGATGGAATTGCGCGGGGACCATTGGGTACGGCTTACAAGTCACGGACCGATGGAGACTTCTGAAGAATCCAGCGCGATGGAATCGGGACGTGCGGCCGCGTCAGTACATGTCAAAGGAGCTGTCGCTACCGCGCCAACGCCGCCGCCCAGCGAACTTCCACCCGCAGTGCTTGTATTCCTCGACGGGCATCAGGAAGAAGTGGCGAAATACACGATCGTCGGCACAACTATATCCATCAAGACGGACTATTGGAGCACCGGTTCGTGGATGAGAAAGATTCCAATCGCCGATTTGAATCTTGCCGCGACGCTACAAGCGAATCAGCAACGCGGGGCGAAGTTCAGTCTGCCGTCCAGGCCGAGCGAAGTGATTGTTCGTTGAAGCTTTTACGGCGGTAAAGATTTAGGGAGCAGTTTGCGCGGCTTTCGTCGCCCCGGACATTTCCAATTCCACGTTCACCACATGTTTTACCTTCAAGAAAAAATTGCTGGGATCCTTGATTCCCCAGGTTACATAGGGAACTTCGAATTTACCGGTTCCCGTCCAATGACCTCCCGCTAATTCCGCGTGAACTAGTGCGATTAGGTCGTGATCCGTTCCGTGCATGGAAAAGACGCCATGCAGCTTCACTTCCGACGGACCGGAGACAGCAACTTTGCCTTCCACTTGCGTCGGGTGAAAAACTACTTCTGGATATTTTGCAGTTTCCAGCATCTCTTTGTGCATGCGCTTGTCGCGCGAATCGTTTCCGCTTTCACCGCTGGTGACGAACACCACGATTTCGCCACCAGCTTTTCCGGTTGCCCTATCAAAATGAATGGACCCACTCTTGAAATTGAAGGTGCCGTGAACGGTGTGCAGGCTGCTGTCCACGTTCCAGTGCACTTTGGACTGCGCTGGATCGAGCGCCAGAACAATTTCCGAAGTGGCGGCGGGAGCCGATTGCAGGCGAGGCGGGGCTGCGGCCGCGGAAAGAAAAACCGCCAGGCAGCCGATGAGCAAAACTGACGCTCCGAACGAGCGCGCTCTTGCGCCAATCATGAATGTTCCTCGTCCATTCTTAACCGGCGAGAAGCCGTAAACCAAGCCGCGCCCCCGCTGACACGAGCTGAGACGGCGATTCTTCTCCGGTGTGCGTCGCCAGCAGTCGCGAAAGCAGCTGGGGATTTTCCTGCATGACGCGAATAACTCGCGAACGGATACGCGGATTGCGGCCAAGCCAAAGCATCAGATGGCTCATAAGCCTCGGACGGTGCGCAAGTTTACGATGAGCCCGCTGGTATTGCGTCAGATCATTCGCGGCCATCGCATCTGCCAGCGCGATTGCCTGCTGGAACGCCAAGCGCAGTCCTTCCCCAGTGATGGCGTCTACGCCGCCTGAGGCATCTCCAAGCAGGGCTACGTTTTGTTTCTGCACGTGTTGCAGCGTGCGCATGGAGGAGACGGCGCCGCGTTCCCGACTGCCGAGCTGCGCTCCAGAGAGTTTTTCTTCGAGCCACGGCATTTCGCGGAGCGCGCTCTCGAACAAATTCTCCCCGGGGGCCTGCGCCATCACCACGACGCAAACTTCTTGCTTGCCGATGGGAGTTACATAAGCCTGAGCGTTGCCGGCCCAGTGGATTTCCATGTAGCTGGACCATGGTTTTATGCGGTAGTGGCGGCGGCTTGCGTACCGTTGTCGAACGCGCGCCAGGGAATTGAGACCGCTCCACCTACGCACGCGCGAGCCTTGTCCGTCCGCGCCGACGATCCATCTGGCGCGTATCGTTCTTTTCGCGAGTCGCACGCTTCCGGCGTCAACTCCACCGACAATGCCGGTGACCGGCGAGTTCCACAAAAGTTGCACGCCACATTCTTCCGCTCTCTCCACTAGGCGTTCTTGCAGCACAGGCCGGCGCAGACCAATTCCCTGCTCCCGTGAAAAATCGGCGGAGACGTGCGCACTTTCCTGGATAAAGGAGATGCCGCGAAAGTTTTGTCCTTCCCCATGTTCGAATTTTGCGCCCAGAGATTCCAGGGCGGCCAGAGTCTCTGGCATCATGCCTTCGCCGCATGACTTATCAATTGGAGGGGCTGAGCCGTCGGCGACGATGACGCTAAAACCTTTTTGCCGTGCGGCGATGGCAGCCGCCAGACCGCCTGGGCCTCCGCCGACAATGCATACGTCGGTATCTTGACCCGAGTAGCTCAAACGGCCGCCTTTCGTTTCATATGACTAGTATCCACCGAGGAGCTGTCTGCCGGTTGTCACTTTCTTGTTTCATCGAGCAGGATTCCAAAGTTGCAGGCTGGCGCTGCGGCGGATTCGCCACCAGTTGTTGGCAGAAATGATCGTCGCTCTCGACGAAGCAAGGCGCGAATTTACCGGTAGGTTTACGACTCGCGTGTTTCTGGGTCTCGCGGGGTCTCGTCTCACGTTGTCTCAATAGTTTGATGCGATTGGATCCATCTACGGCGCACCTATTGCAAACTTTTTCTAGAACTGGACTGTTACTCAAAGCGGGACGCGCACGTTTACTCGCGGGACGCAATTTTGTTACGGAAAGCGTTCGCGGACGGGTGCCGCGTTTCGGCGGTCGCAGGTACACTAGTTGGCCGGAGGAACAACAGTGAAAACGAGGCGGGAGTTTTTGACGGTAGCGGGAATGGGATTGATGGGTGCGGCGGTGACCTCAGAGGCAACAGCCAATACGCCAGAGAGCTCGGCGCCACCGCAAGAACCGGCCGGAATGCCGCCCGCGTTCGGAACAGCAAAACCCGTAGGTCCGGAAGTTTCCGAGGAAACATTTGTAGAAGCTGAAAAACTTGTTCAAGTGAACCTAAACAAAACTGACGTTGCACAGGTGGCAAAAACGTGGCGCGTAAACCTGGCTCCGCTGTATGAGCGACGCGTGGGACCACGCAAGATGGAGTTACAAGATGGTCTGGCGCCGTGGTCGCGGTGGGATCCGGTGCTTCCGGGAACAAAAGCCGGGCCGGAGCGCAATCGTCTGGTGCGAAGCACGACTGACGTGGGGCCGCTGCCTTCGAATGACACGGACATTGCGTTTGCCACGGTGACACAACTTTCTCGATGGATTGAATCGAAAAAACTCACATCAGAACGGCTGACAAATATTTATCTGCAGCGACTTGAAGAGTTCAGTCCGAAGTTGCGGTGCGTGATTACACTGACCCGCGAGCACGCGCTGGCACAAGCGAAAAAAGCTGATACCGAAATCGCCAAGGGAAAATATCGCGGGCCGTTGCATGGAATTCCCTGGGGCGGCAAGGATCTGTTGGATAGCGCCGGAATCGCTACGACCTACGGCGCAGAACCATTTCGCAATCGCGTGCCCAAGGAGGATGCAGCGGTCGTACGCAAATTAAATGAAGCCGGAGCAGTATTGGTCGCCAAGCTTAGCCTCGGTGCTTTGGCGCTGAACGACATCTGGTTTGGCGGGCAGACCATGAATCCGTGGCTGCTGGAAGAAGGCGCGTCGGGATCGAGTGCCGGGCCGGGAGCGGCGACCGCAGCCGGCCTGGTCGGCTTTTCCATCGGCAGCGAAACCGGCGGAAGCATTGTGTCGCCTAGCATGCGCTGCGGCGTCACTGGGCTGCGGCCTACGTACGGACGTGTGCCACGAACCGGCGCGATGACGCTGTGCTGGTCATTGGACAAACTTGGCCCCATGACGCGCGGGGTCGAAGATGCATTGTTGGTGCTGCAAGCGATCTCAGGTCCGGACGCTGGAGATGTGAGCAGTGTTCCAAGCAAATTGGATTTTGACGCCAGCGCCAGCGTGAAAGGCTTGCGCGTCGGCTACTTGCCTGCCTGGATGAAAGAAAGTCCAGCGACCGACGTGGACCGCGCGGCGCTTGAGACCGTGAAAAAGGTAGGAATGATTCCCGTGGAAGTGCATTTGCCAGATTGGCCCTACGATTCGCTGCAATTGATCTTATTCGCGGAAGGCGCCGCGGCATTCGAGGAACTCACCCTGAGCCACGACGTGGATCAATTAAAAATGCAGACGTACGATTCCTGGCCCAATCTGTTCCGGCAGGCGCGATTTTTGTCAGCGGTGGACTTCGTGCAAGCCGATCGCATGCGCAGAAAGGTTGCGATCGAGATGGCGCGAATTTTCTCCGAAGTGGATTTGCTGCTGGTACCTTCGCTGCGTGACGAAATGCTGACCATCACCAATTTTACCGGGCATCCATCACTGACGCTGCGCGCGGGGTTCGTGGAAGTAATGCAGGCGCGCAGCGACTGGGCACCCGATCCGGCCAATCCACTGCCAACATTTTCTCCGGCGCGGCGCGTACCACACGGAGTAACGCTCATCGGAAAGTTATTCGAAGAAGGAAAACTGGCGCAGGCCGGCCTGGCCCTGGAGAAAGGCTTTGCCGTGGCACAGGAAAGGCCGAAAGGTTTTTAACTTTCAGGCGTTAGCGCGGCATGATGTATCTGAAAGAACGCCGGCCTATGACTTGTCTGACGGCCCGGGACGCGGTGCCTCATCAATGTCATGAGCGCGCCCGTTTTGTATCGGCGTACGCAACCAGGTTCGCAATGGCGCGATCACTTTCCGCCGAATTGAGTCCGCGCGTTGCGGCACATTTCCCGCAAACGCGCTGACCTGCGGCGCAAATGACGCAAAAAATGCCCGCCAGTCACGAACGAAAGATTCGGCAACTTCGCGCCAGTAAATTAGAAATGGGCTCTCAGTATGGCGTTTGCGCCACGCGTAACCGCTCGCTGGCGGGCGCTTTTCGCGTTGCGGAACAATATGCAGCGCGAGTTGTTCTTCTTGCGGCAGGGAATCTTCCGCAACCGCTGGCGGCTCTGGCTCCGTTCGAATCGCTGCGACAACCGTTTCAAGCTTTGGAGTTTCAAGAGCGGCTGGAGCGGGAGTGCTCTGCTCCGCCACGCGCGCTGTATTCAGTACCAACTGCGCTGGAGTCGCGCATGCCGCTGGATCTTCGTGTCCACGCGTCTCTGGCACCATAGGCGGTTCTTCTTCTGCCATGACAATGGAATCAGGGGTCGGCTGCGGCTGAATCGCCTCCGCCGTTGCGGGCGCGGCTTGGTACGCGTGAGCCTGGGTAATCGGCGCAACAGCTTCCGCTGTTGTTGCCGTTGCGGCCATCGCTCTCTCGACCACAGGAACTTCGGCCGTTACTGGATCTTCCGCTGCGGCCGGCGTGTCCGCGGCCGACACCGTCTGCGCAGGAGTCATAAGGTTCACAGGAAATTTCGGCGCGAACTTGAAGTCCTGATGAGTCGCACGGAACGGCTCGCCGACCAGATCAAATTCCGCCGCCACTCTGCGCACATTCCCCGGCGACACCGTGGTGCTGCGGTCCGCGTAAGCGCCAATCAACGCCTGCTCGCACAAGAGATTGACCACGCGTGGAATTCCTCGCGCATACGAATATATTGTCTCCACTGTCTCTGCCGGAAACGTTTGCGCGCCGGAGCCGCCTGCGCTGCGCAGCCGCGACGCAATGTATTCTTGCGTTTCTTCCAGCGACAAAAGCGGCAGCCTGCAGCGCACCATGATGCGTTGCCGTAGTGCGCGCGATTCCGGACGCCGCAATTTTTCTTCCAGCTCCGGCTGGCCTGCAAGCACGATTTGCACCAGCTTGCCGCGCGTATTTTCCAGATTCAGCAGCAAATTCAATTCGCTTAAGGTACGCAGCGACAGAGCCTGCGCTTCATCAATAACGATTACAGGCGAATCGCCTTCCGCCTGCCGGGCATGCAACCAACGGTGCAGCGTCGCCAGCAGGTCGCTTTTCTTGGTTGATTCCACCGGAACATCAAAATCGCGCAAAATAAATTCGAACAACTCCGCCGGGTCAAGGTGCGAGTGAAAAATATAAGAACTGGAAAATTGCCGGCTCTTGAGCCATTGCAAAAAGTGCCGCATCAACGTGGTCTTGCCAGTGCCAGCTTCGCCGGTCAGCACCAGCAGCCCGCGATGAGCTTCGATTCCGAACATCAGTTCAGCAAGCGCGGCTTCGTACGATTGGCCCGAAAATAAAAAACGCGGGTCCGGCGATACGTGAAACGGATTTTCTTTCAGCCCGAAGGAGCGGAACATGTGCTCGTAGATTGTTGTTGTACCCGAAGTAGTCACTGGACACCTGAAGGACGAGTGCTTGGGCAATCGGATTGTAAGCGACCGGAGTTAGTGGGACAACAACAAGATGCGGCTTCTGGGAAAAAAAGTACTACAGGAACCTCTGTACTATGGCTGAATAGTACCCCGTATTAACCATTTACTTACGGGATGTCCGCACGCTTGCACGACTTCCTTTACTCACATGAAAGAGTCTGCGCCCGCCCAGCCAGGGGCAGCGTTGAAAGATGAAAATCTTGTAATTGTTTGTTGACTGCCGGAATACTTTCTTCATTTATTTGCTTCCACATCGCTAGATTTTTCTGCAACGCCACGCAGGTTTCGTGTGAGACTTTTTGCGCAGATGCCGCCGGCCGCATATCTGCTGACTCGATCATCCCGTAATACCGCGAGATATCGCGATTCATCGGACCGATCCCGGGCGCCTCGCGGCTGCCTTCCGCTGCATCGCCGGCGGCTTTTTGCAATTTTGTCAACGCGTCAAGCAAATCTTTCGCCTGCGGCTTGTCCTTCAGCGCCGCCTGTTGCAGCGCAATCGCAGTCTGCAGCGCGGAATATTCATTGTAAGCACGGTAGCTCGCCTCCATCGCCGCACTGATGGCGTGCGCAAGATTCCATTGCTCGATCAAGTCCGCAGATGATGCGTGAACGCGTGGGTCCAGGACCAACTCAAATTTCTGCCGGTATTGCTTGCCATCCACCGTGAGCACCGCTTCGTAAGACCCCGGAGGTACCAGCGCCCCCGGCGGCTGCTGGCGCGGGGTCTGCCCCGGAATCGCGTGATCCGGCAGCGTGTATTCGATGTAATCGAGCTTCCCGCCGAAATATCCGTACGTGAGCGTCAGCGGATCTTCGCTGCGCACATCCCATACAAAACGATGCAGCCCCGGAGTGGTATCGAGCACAGCCGCTGCGGCAAACCAATAATCCGGCGCATTCCCCACCAGCCCGTTCGAGGCCGTCGCCTTGCTCGAATAATGGCGAACGCGATTACCTTTCGCATCGAACACATCAAACGTAGTTTCGCTTTTCGCGTTATTTTTCAGCCAGTAATAAAAAATCGCTCCGTCAGGCGGATTTTCCGACGCGGGAAATTCCGGCGAAAGCGGCGTCTCATTATTGTTGTCCCAGCGCACTCGCATCGCCGTTTGCGGCTTGAAGAAATGTACCGGCGAATCCGCAGCCTTGGCGTTCAATTCGCGCAGGGGAGAAATATCGTCCACGATCCACAATCCACGTCCGAAAGTCGCCGCGATGAGATCATCGCCATGCACGGCAAAATCCGTGAGTGGCGCGGCCGGCAGATTCAGCTGAAATGTTTGCCAGTGATCGCCATCGTCAAAGGAAACGTAGGCGCCGCTTTGCGTTCCGGCAAACAACAGCCCTTTTCGCTTGGGATCTTCGCGCAGTGCCGCGGCCTGAATATCCTCGGGTAGACTGTTCACAATCTTGGTCCAGGTTTTGCCGGCATCATGCGTCCGAAACAAATAAGGATGATCGTCGCGACGCACTACCCCCACCACGTACGCCGTCTTGGCGTCGTGCGGCGAAGCTTCCACCAATTTTACGTCGCTGCCTTTCGGCAGATCAGCCGGCGTCACATCCTTCCAGCTCCCCGCCCGGAAAAGTTGCACCAGCCCGTTTGAAGTGCCTACCCAGATCATCCCTGCTTCCACCGGCGACGGCGCAATGCTATGAATCGCGCCGTTGCGAGCAAACTGTGCAGCGTCTTGATCATTGGCGTCTTCACCATCGGGATGGTTGAATTCTTCCTCCTCAGGATCCGGCTCGTGCCCGCCGCCAGCCGGCTTCTTCACTTCCGCGGGATGCAACGCCGACGACGTCAGGTCCGGACTGACGACTTCCCAATTCACTGCGCCATCCGAGGTCTTCAGCAAATATTGCGCACCGTAATACATCGTGTGCGGATCATGCGGCGCATAAATAATTGGCGTCTCCCACACCGTGTGATAATTCGCGGGCGGCACGAAAACCGTCGCCAGTTGTCCAGTGGTGCGATCGAGCCGCATCACTGTGCCGAACCAGCCGATCGAATACACCAGATTCGGATTCAACGGATCGGGCGCGATGTAGCCGCTTTCAAAGCCACCGGCGGAAAACCAATCACGGTAGGTAATTTCGCCGTAGTCGCTGCGATTTGGCACCACAATCGTCCCGCTATCCTGCTGCGCCGCGTAAGCGTGATACGGAAACGTGTTGTCTGTCGTCACGTGATAAAGCTGCCCGGTCGGCTGATTGAACCAATCGCTCCATGTCTCTCCGCCATTCGCACTGATGATCGCTCCTTGATCCGTGCCCAGGATCATGCGGTTCGAACCGTCTGGCGCAATCCATAAAACGTGGTGATCTTCACCGCTTGGCGCTCCGCGAAACGCGAAAAACGTTTTGCCGCCGTCGTTCGAACGATACGTACAGGTCTGCATTACATACACAACTTGGGGATGATTCGGGTCCACAAACACGCGGCTGAAATACCAACCGCCCTCGATGCGCGGATCTTTGGTTGCCTGCTGCCATGTCGCGCCGCCATCATTCGAACGGTACAGCCCTTGATTCATGATCGCGAACACGCCGCGTCCCGATGTTCCGGGAATTACAGCCAAGCCAATTCGTCCACGAGCCTTTGCAGGTAATCCTTCCGTTCCAGACTGCTTCCAACTCGTTCCTTCGTCCGCCGAAATATAAATCCGCGATTCACCTGCCAAGTCGCGTTCGCCAGGCTCGCCCGGAGGAGGGTTCAGCGCCGCGTAAAGTATTCGTGGATTTTCTGAAGCAGCCGAAATATCGGCCACTCCGGTAGCGCTGTCAGCATCCGTGAGCGTTTTCGTCCAGGATTTTCCGCCATCCGTGGTTTTGAAAAGCCCGCGCGGTTCGCTGGGAACGGCACTCCCGAAAGCGCCCGCGATCACCACATCAGGATTTGTCGGGTCGACAATAATCGAGCTGATGAAATGTTCTTCGACCATTCCTGCGCTGCTCCACGTGGCTCCCGCATCAGTGGACTTGAAAACTCCTCGGCCTTTGCCTTGTTCGCCAGTCGCCACATAAATAATATTTGCATTGGAAGGTGCGACGGCAATGGCGCCGATCGACGCGACGTGCACTGCGTCAAAGATCGGCTTCCAGGTACGGCCGGCGTCATCGGACTTCCAAACGCCGCCATTTGGCGTCCCCGCGTAATAAAGGTTGGGCTGCCCCGGAATGCCGACGACAGCGGTAACGCGTCCCGCGCGAGGCGTGCCCAGAAAACGCCAGCGCAGTCCGGAATACGCATCCGGCTTAATGTCTTGCGCGACGCAGGCCATCGCCGATAGCAAAAATCCCCCAAGAAACAAACTGCGAATTAAGTTTCCAATTGAGAAAGACCACGAAGATGTAGCCGGGACGGATGAGATCACGAATTTCTCCAGGGGAAATAGTCTACTACGGCTCTCGCGGCGGCGCTGCAGCATCACCTGTAATCAGACGCGCTCCGCGGCTGAAGGTCACGAATTGAATTCCCCATTGGATAAAAACCATCACCCGGCTTTGAAATTCCACGATGTAAATAAGGTGAATGAAAAGCCAGACCAGCCACGCCAACAAACCCGAAAGATGCAAGCCAAAAATATTTGCGACCGCGGCAGCGCGTCCGATCACCGCCATGTCGCCCTTGTTGAAATAGTGGAACGGCGGCGGCTCGGGTTTTTTCTCGACACGCGCTCGAATCACTTTCGCTGCGTAGGCGCCGCCTTGCATCGCCACCTGCGCCACGCCGGGAAGTGGCTTACCATTCTTATCGTTAGCCAGCGCCAGGTCACCAAGCACAAAAACATTCGGGAAGTTTGGGATGGTCAGTTGCGGCGTTACCGGAATGCGTCCAATTCGATCGGTTTGCGCTTCTGTGCGTTTGGCCAGCGTGCGGCCAAACTCATTAGTGGTTACGCCGCCCGCCCACAACACCGTTTTCGCGGCCAGCCTTTCCGTAGTAGCGCCGCGTTCGAACGTCACTCCCTCGGCGTCAACATTCGTTACCTTCACGCCCTTTAGAACTTTCACTCCAAGGCGAGAAACCAGCCGCTCCGCTTTCTCCGCAAGATCCTCCGGAAATGCCGTCAGTATACGCGGACCGCCTTCCACCAGAAGAATTCGCGCCTCGCTTGGATTAATGCGGCGAAAATCGTGCTTCAATGTTTCGTTGGCGATTTCGGCGAGCGCTCCCGCGAGTTCCAGCCCTGTCGCGCCCGCGCCAACAATCACAAACGTAAGCCACGCACGGGCTTCTGCCTCGTTCGCAGAGCGTTCCGCGCATTCGAACGCCAGCAGAATTTTCTGCCGGATGTTGGTCGCTTCCTCAACCGTTTTCAGGCTGGGAGCATTTTTCCGCCAGGAATCATTGCCATAGTAAGAAGTCTGCGAGCCGGTGGAGACAATCAACGAGTCATATTCGAAGTGCGCGCCGTCGCTCAACGTGAGGAGATTTTTGTGGGGGTCAATGTCCGCGGCTTCGCCCAGCAGTACTTCGGTGTTTTTCTGTTTGCGCAGCACGCTGCGCAACGGCGCCGCTATTTCACCCGGCGAAAGCGAACCGGTAGCCACTTGATACAAAAGCGGTTGAAACAAATGAAAGTTGCGCCGATCCAATAACGTGACCTGCACCGGGGCCCGTTTCAGCGCCTGCGCCGCCGATAATCCACCGAATCCCCCGCCTAGAATCACTACTCGATGTATATTTTCCGCCACGATACCCTCACAAAAAGACTCCGGTGCCGGGAAGAATCCATCATAGTATTTTCCGCCATGCCACCGCTCTTTGGCTTTTCCGGCGCTGATCGCTTCCCTGCTTTATGATCATCTTTGTGATCAGCTCGCTGCCAAATCTTCTGGAAGCACTCGCTTTCCCCGCGTTCGTTTCGCTCTACATCTGGCGATGGCAAGAAGCCAGTCCCAAAACCTGGCTGATCTTTCCGGTATGGTTGCTGCTCAGCTTCGCGCTGCACTGGGACACTCCAAAAACAATCGGATGGCGAGCCGACAATCTGAAACCAGCCACACGACGTGGCGCTCCGATATTCCTTTTCTTCTTCCTGATCCTCGGCCTCGTCGGCGTAACTCTAGGAGCGCTTCATCGCGCCCCGGCCCACTTCATCGCTCCGAAACGCTTCGTCGGATATTTCGCATTTTGCCTGCTGCAGCAAATCGGCTTGCAATCGTTAACAATGAACCGTCTGCTGAAGGGGTTGCAAAGTCCGGAGGTAGCTGCGCTGGTTGGCGGTGTGCTTTTCGGAGCCCTGCATTGGCCAAATCCGGTGCTGGTGCCGCTCACCTTTATCGGCGGCACCGTGATGTGCTGGCTGTTCGCGCGTGACCGCAACATTCTCCCGCTGGTTCTGGGCCAGGCCATTCTCGGAGGCCTGGTTTGGTGGGCATTTCCTCTAGCCTGGCATCATTCCATGCGCGTCGGTCCCGGCTACTACACCTACATTCCGAAGTAATCATTCTCCGCCTATCTCCGCGTTATCTTTCTCTTTCTAAAATTGACCGCCTTCAGACTTTTCCCACACGCCAGGAATGCTCTGCGAGCATCTTGGACACTTCCCATCCCTCAGCAAGTTTTCCTCAACCTTGTGCCAGGACCGCCGAATCACTCGCAAATTACACTGCGGACAAAACGTCGATCCCGCATCCGTAACGATGTTTCCCTCATAAACGTAACGCAGTCCTGCCTCAATCGCGATGCTCCTCGCTCGATGCAGCGTCTCCGGCGGCGTCGGCGGCTTATTCTGCAACTTGAAGTCGGGATGGAACGCGGTAAAGTGCAGCGGCACATCCGCTCCAAGATTCTCTAGAATCCAGCCAGCAAGCTTTCGCGTCTCTTCCGGATCATCGTTCAACGTCGGAATCATCAAGTTGGTAATTTCAAACCACACGGGTGTCTCTTTTTTCAGCAACAACAAAGTATCCAGAACCGGCTGCATGTGCGTCAGGGTAATCTTCCCGTAGAAATTCTCAGTAAAGGCCTTCAGGTCGATATTGGCCGCATCAATGTAATCGTAAATATCGTGGAACGCTTCGCGCGTGATGTACCCGTTGCTGACCATTACCGTCTTCAGCCCGCTCGATTTCGCGGCACGGCAAATATCAATGATGTATTCGCCCCAGATGGTCGGCTCGTTGTAAGTGAACGCGATCGAATCGCAGCCGTGGCTCAGCGCCAGTTCCGGGACAGCCTCCGGAGGCACATCGCGCGCATTGACTTGATCCTGATGCGATTTGGAAATGTCCCAGTTCTGGCAAAAGAAACAGCCCATGTTGCAGCCCGCCGTTCCCAGGCTGAACACACGCGTACCCGGCAAGAAATGATTCAGCGGTTTTTTTTCGATGGGATCAACTTGCAGGGCGGCCGGCGCACCATAACCCCGGCTATAGAGCTTTCCGCCGCGATTCACTCGGATAAAACAGAAGCCGCCTTGCCCCTCGCCGATGTGGCAATGCCGCGGGCACAAGTAGCAATGAACGCGGCCATCCGGATCGCGCTCCCACCACCGCGCTTCATGCAATGCCGCAGCTTCGTCAAGAATCGGGAGAGAAGTCATACGTACGCACTTCCCCAGAAGTCCGTCTCAAAAGCTTCTTACGTGATTATAGCGCTTCTACTAGCGAGAACGGGCCTGCACGCGGCGGCGTTCCGCCGCCCAATCCACGAAGTTTTGCATTTGATGCCGATACTTCCAGAGGACTTTCATGAATTGCGCAGCGCTAAGATTCTCCGCTTCTTTTCCGAGGAAGGTCTCCAGGCGCCAGCGCATGTACGGGCTATCCCACGGATGCAGCCGGTAGCCGCGCGCAGCCATCCAATAGTAGCTCAATAAATTCCACATATTTTCGATAGAAAAGGTAAGTCGTCATTCCGAGCCTGCCTGCCGCGGCGGGCGCTGCTTACAATTCACTACCCACTTCTCTACCCCATCGGCACGGACAAATGCTCATGCACCAACAGCCAGCTCGCGCCACGCCGTTCCCAAATCCCAGTGTAACGGACTTCAGCTTCAGTCGTTTTTCCATCTTTGGTGGTCATTGAAATGTGCATTGGCACGGTCATCCACGCAATGTTTCCGCGCCGCGTGACTTTCAGGTTCTTGCCGGCAGTGAGTTTCGCCGCAGTGGCGTTATCAAAAAATTGTTTCTGCACTCCGGGGCGATATTCGCTCCAACTGTGATACGAGAAAGGCGCCAGGTCGTAAAAAACCAGTCCGTCATCTTTGGCATAAAACTTTGCAGCATTGTCAGGATTGCCGCTGCTCCAGGCCGCGCAATAGCTGTCCAGCAATTTCCGGAACGTGGCTTCCTCGGTGGCTTTTTGTTGCGCATGGGCGCCGACAAAAGTGAGCGAGCCCCCAACCAGTGCCAGCAACACATACAAAACCCAGCGCATACCGTGCAAACGAGTGGAAAACAGCCGCGTAGCAGAGATGGTCATCTCCAGTTTTCTCCTCAAAAAGTTTGCGCCCGACTCGATGGAAACCGTGTGCCATACCGTAGTGCCAATGCACTCATTTTGCAAGCTCTATCCGTTTTTCATAAGAATCGCCGTTGGAAAACGTCCGCCGCGATTCCCGGCCATCGCAAGCCGAGCCTATACCGCCATTCGCCGGTAGCGGGGTGCCGTCCGCCGAATCGCCCGTGCCGCCCTTGTCAGTGGCGTTTACTGTGGAGTTGCCCGCGAGGAGCAACGCAGCAAAAGCGGGTGGGAGGCGGCAAATGGTAGCGGCGATGCAAGGCCAGGCGGCACGAAAGCAGAAAGCCGGACGGGTCCTGTTGGCAATTGGCGGGGGGGCATTGTTCCTGCAATTGTGGGCATTGTGGCTGGAAGCAGGAGCGGCGTGGAGCCGCGGCGCGGCGGAATCGCTCGGATGGATGGGCGCGTTGGGCATGGCGGCTTTACAAATAGTGGACTTCATCGCGTGGAACCCCAACGGGATATTACTGAGCCTGACCCGCGTGCTGCTATTATGCTGGCCGGTAGCAGTGATGATTGCCGGAGTCGCGGTTTCGCACAAAGCGAACTAAAGAATTTAGCAGAGCGTAAAACAAGGAAGTTCGCGATTAGCGAATTGAGGAAATAATGGAGAGCGGCGACAAATACGGGCGCGACCTGGGAGAGCAAATCAAGTCACGCATAACTTCGCGCATACACAATAGTATGGGCAGCGGCGGCGGCCGCTATAACGGGCTGATTCCGGGTGCTGTGATTTTGGCCATTGGCGCAATTTTCTTGCTCAACAACATGGGCATCGTCAATGCCGGGCACTTCTTCCAGTTCTGGCCGCTGATTCTGATCTTTGCGGGAATCGTAAAACTTGCCGATCCCTGCCGACGCGCCTGGGGGGCGATGTTGCTGGTGTTCGGCTTGCTCCTGCAGCTGAATCAGCTGGGATATGGACATTTTTCCTGGGGCGAAATGTGGCCGATCGTTTTGATTGCCGCCGGCGGTTTTGCGATGTGGAGCGCGCTGCAAGCACGGAAAATGGCCGAAGGCCTGGGCGCGAATACGGGCGATCCTCTTACCACGCTGAATGAAAGCGCCATCTTTGGCGGCGTGCAAAAGCGGGTGAATGCGAAAGAGTTTCGCGGTGGGCAGTTGCAATCGCTGTTTGGCGGAATCGAAATTGACCTGCGCGATGCGGACATGGCGGAGAATCAGGCGGTGCTGCACGCGAATGCAGTTTTTGGCGGAATCGAGTTGCGGGTTCCCGAAACCTGGTACGTTGCGGCACGCGGCCAGGGAATTTTTGGCGGCTACACGGATTCGACGCGCTACGCAGGACCGGTCGATCCGGATAAGCCCAAGAAAACTTTGATTGTGATGGGCACGGCAGTTTTTGGTGGCGTAGAGATCCGCAACTGAGGCTGCAATGACCAACTCCGCGGATCGACAAAAATCAAAAACAGGCAGCGTAAATAAGTACACCTGGATCCCGGTGGCGCTGGTTCTGATTCCAGCGCTGGCAACGTTGGGAAACCTTTCCTGGACTACCAGCATATTGCTGGGCGCTCCTCTGGCGATGATCTCGTTGTTCATTCCAATCGATGCGGCATATATCTGCAGGTTTGCCCCGCTCGGAAAAGCGCAGATGTGGCGAATCATTCTGACGCATCTTGCCGCCGCGCAAGTGCTGAGCTTGCTTTGGATGCTCATCGCGGGACCGTTTTCGCGGGCGCTTGCATACATTCCGCAGTTGCACGGGATCGACAAACAATTCGCTCCCGATCGCTGGATCGTTTATTTGACGGGCTGTTTGTTCTATGTGTTTTCCGTGGCATATCACTATGTTGCGATGGCGCAGGACGCGGCGCGCGCGGTAGAAATGCAGGTGATGCAGACCAGCGTGCTGGCGCGCGATGCGGAATTACGGGCGCTGCGTGCGCAGATCAATCCGCATTTCCTGTTTAATAGTTTGAATTCCATTAGCGCGCTGACCAGCATAGATGGAGCGCGCGCGCGCGAAATGTGTTTGCTACTAGCGGATTTTCTGCGCTTGACGCTGGGCATGGGCGAAAAAACCGTAATTCCCTTCTCCGAAGAATTGCATTTGCTGGAAAAATTCATGGCCATTGAAAAAGTGCGCTTTGGCGCACGGTTGCGCATGGAAGAAAAAATCGATGATCAAGCGAAGCGCTGCATTATTCCTGCGCTGCTGCTACAACCGCTTTTGGAGAATGCCGTGAGCCACGGAATCGCTTCGATGGAAGATGGCGGAATGATTCGCCTGCAAGCCAGCGTACGCGATGGGCGTTTGGCGATATTGGTGGAGAACGATCGCGATGAAGAAGCGCCGGTGCGAAAACGCACTGGAGTAGGACTGAAAAACGTGCGCAGCCGCCTGGAAGCGCGGTACGGAAAAGAAGCCACGTTTCGCGCCGACGCGGATGAGGACAAATTTCGCGTGACCATGTCGTTGCCGGCGGAGTTTGCCTCCGAAGAATCTACGGCAACGGAATCTGCATCAGCACAGGCAGTGCGCGCAGAAACTGCTAAAGCGGAAATTGCAGCCGCAAAATCGGGAGAGCCGAAGTGAGCAAGACCGACACGAAAAAGTTGCGGACGATCGTCGTGGATGACGAAGAACTGGCGCGGCAGGTGTTGCGCGAACTGTTGCGCGCGCATGGCGAAATCGAAGTCGTCGCGGAATGCAGAAACGGCTTGGAAGCGGTGAAAGCAGTTGCTGAACATAAGCCCGAACTGCTTTTTCTGGATGTGCAGATGCCAAAGCTGACGGGCTTCGACGTGCTGGAATTGATTGGACCGGATGTGCCGGTCATTTTCGTCACGGCCTACGATGAGTACGCAATGAAAGCGTTTGAAGTGCACGCGGTGGATTATTTGTTGAAGCCTTTAGGGAAAGACCGGCTTGCCGCGGCTCTGCAACGCGTGAAAAAACGCGATGCGGAGAAGCTTCCGCCGGCTGCGGAGTTGGCCGCAGCAGCGCGGCCCGCAGGGCAATTCGCGGAGCGACTGGTGGTGAGAGACGGAACGCGCGTGACGCTGATTCCGGTAGGCAAACTCGACTACGCCGAAGCGCAAGATGACTACGTGTCGCTGGCGAGCGAAGGCAAAAAACATTTGAAGCAGCAGACGATTGCCAGCCTGGAAGCGGCGCTCGATCCGAAGTCATTTGTGCGCATTCACCGGTCGTATGTGGTGAACCTGGAACGCGTGGCGCGCATCGAGCCGTACGGCAAAGAAAGCCGCATCGCGATTTTGTCGAATGGAGCAAAGCTGCCGGTCAGCCGTGCCGGGTATGCGAGGTTGCAGGCGCTGCTGGATGAGCGGCGATAGCCGCTATGCATGTCACGATGTATTTTGCGGGCGAATGATTTCCAAAAGGCGCTTTCAGATTGCGCTGTTCATTGCCGCGGCATTGACGGCCGGGTGCGAGGCGCAAAATCAACTGCCGACACCGAGTCTGGCTGCGAACGCGGCGCCGAGAAAAATCGACGAATGGATCGGCCGGTGGAACGGGCCCGGAAGGAACTTATCTGGAAATCTCGAAAAGTGGCGACACCTACGAAATCCAGATCAAGGATTTGGACAAGGTGCAAACTTACCGAGGAACCGCGACGAGCGACGGTATTTCATTCGAGAGAAACGGAAGGCCGAGACCATTCGTTCAGGAAACGGCGAGCAGACAGGAATGAAGTGGCTGCTCGACAAGAAAAATTGTTTGGTGACCCGGTACGGGGAAGGATATTGCCGGGGCTAATAAAATTCTTGCTTGGACCTGCGCGCAAATAGAGAAGTGATTTATTTCGCGGCGCGAATGGAAGAAATCTCGAAGACCGTGTATTCGCCGCGCTCCATGCCGGTATGATGCGCGAGCGCTCCCTCGGCGCGAACGCTCTGGTCTTTCAGCTTTTCCAATTCTTCGAATGGACCAGTGACTTCAACGGAGCGCACCTTCTTCCCTTCCAGCGTGATTCTGTGCTTGAACTCGACTGACCAGCCTGAAGTCTCGCCGCCGATGGCCATGACACGAGTAAGCTTGCCGGTGATGGTGATTTTTTTCGGTGCAGGAGCTTCCTGCGGCAGAGCCTGCGTCGAAACGAAAGCGAGTGCCAGAACACAAAATAGGAGTCGAATGGTTCGCATGGCGCGTTCCTTTCCAGCAGCTCCAGCAGTAGCACTTGGATTCTACCCGGTAGCGAAGAAGTGGTGCTAGCGTTTGGTTCCTCCTCGATAAGAGAGAAGCTCAGTGCGCTACTTTCGGCCCTATTTGGTCTTACGGATCGCAACTCTGCTCCGTTACATTTATTCTTATAAACAAAAAAAATGAACGCGCCGGGTGAACCTGGTCACCTCTTCGACCATTCGACCATTTCGGTTACGCCGTCTTTGCCCATCCCGCTGAAGATCAGCGGGACTAGGAGCCGGATGAGGGGGAGTGCTGAGCGGGCCCGGAGGGTGGATAGACGAGGACGACGAGCTTGGAAGATTCGTCGGCGGATTTGGTTTTGCCCAGGCCGATGGTTTTGACGCGCTTATCGTCCAACTTATAATTCTGCGTCAGATAGTCGCGAACAACTTTTGCACGAGCCTCAGTGAGCAGCCGTAGCTTGTCGCTATCGCCCTTTTCGTCCGAGCAGGCGATAACGCTGAGACCAAACTGATTTTCCTGGAGATACTTTCCGACCTCATCGAAGGCCCTTTTATTCTTCAGTTTTGCGTTATCAGGCTTATCGAAGATTTCTTTGGTGTCGTAAGCGAATTCCTTGGCGGGCTTCCGATTTGGCAGGCGGGAGATGGAGTGCTGCGTCAATTCGTTGCTGTCGTGGTATCCACGCTTTTCAAAGAAGCCGCGAAGGAGGAAATTGTGCTGGAGGGCATCCATGTTGTCGCGGAAGGCGGTGAGGCCTTGGTGGGCTTCGTTGCTGAGGGCACGCGTCTCTTCAGTGACGTCCTTGGGCGTTTCGCTGGCGATGGTGTCGTAGTTCTCGACCGGTTCTGCCTTGGGCGAACCGAAAGAAATTTCCACGTACTTGTCACCCAGAAGCCCTTCCGTCTTAATGGAAGCACGGGAATCTTTCTTGATGATGTTGCGGGTTGGACTGCGCAGATTCATTACCACAGTCACCTTGCCATCTGGTCGCGACGGCAGATCGATCTCCTTGACTGTTCCCTGATGAATTCCGCCGATGCGGACCTCAGCACCATTGTTAAGACCGCCGACGTTCTGGAAATCAGCCTTCAGGCGGTAGGTGGAACTGAAAAGGAAGTCCTTATCGCCGATCAGGAAAATACCGGTGGAGAGAAACAACAAGGCCATGACAACCAGGACGCCAACTCGAAATGCCGTAGACATAGGTCTTCCCCTAAGAGCCGTGCAAAAATTGCATGACAAACGGGTCGCGGCTCTTTTGCAAATCCGCAAAAGTTCCTTCGATTAGAATTTCGCCGTCGCGCAGCAAGGCCAGGCGGTCAGAAACGGCGCGCGCGCCATGAATATCATGAGTCACGACGACCGAGGCCATGTGACGCTCTTTCTGCAAGCGTAAAATTAAGTCGTCGGTTTCCGCGGCGGTGATGGGATCGAGGCCGGCAGTCGGTTCATCAAATAGCAGGATTTCGGGCTCCAAAGCCAGGGCGCGCGCCAAGCCGACGCGTTTTTGCATTCCGCCAGAGAGTTCGGCGGGGAGTTTGTGCGCGTCCTTTTCCATGCCTACGCGTGCGAGAAGCTCGCGCACGCGCTTGTTTCGCTGGTCGTTGGACATCTTCGAATGGCGGCGCAAAGGAAAAGCGACGTTTTCCTCGACGGTCAGTGAATCGTAAAGTGCAGCCTGCTGGAATAAAAAGCCGACTTTCTTGCGTACCTCGTTTAGTTCTTTGAGCGGCAGGTTGGTCACTTCTTCTCCGTTCACTTGAATCGAACCTGAATCAGGCTGGTGCAAGCCAATAAGCAATTTGAGCAAGACGCTTTTACCGGTGCCGCTACGTCCCAGGACGGAGAGCGTTTCTCCTTGCGCGACTTCCAGGTTGATGCCTTTCAGGACAGTCTGCTTGCCGAAGGACTTGGTGAGTGATTCCACATGAATCGGCGGCGCCTTTGGGGCGCCGTTCGCTTGTTTGCTGCTGGTCTCGGGCGGTTGTTTGCTCAACGTTTGTCTGCTGACCATTGCGCGCCTCTCAGGAAAAAAATACGAGAATCAAGCGAACCAGCAACACATCGGCCAGGATGATAAAGAGCGAAGCCAGGACCACGGAATTTGTTGCAGCGCGCTCAACGCCTTCAGTGCCGCCACTGGCATGCATTCCCTGGAAACAAGAAATCACGCCGATGATCAATCCGAACACGGCGGTCTTCAGGGTTGCCGGGAGGAAGTCGTTGAAGGTGACATCCTTGAAACCGTCATGGATGAAGAGCTGTAATGAGATCGGTTCTGCCGCGGTGTTCGCGACCCAGCCCATCACGATGCCGCAGAAATCCGAGACTAGAGTGAGCAGCGGTAGCATCAACATGCATGCCAGGACGCGCGTCGCGACCAAAAATTTGTACGGGTTTACGGCGGAGGCCTCCATAGCATCGATTTGCTCAGTGACCTTCATCGCACCCAGTTCGGCGCCGATGCCTGCGGCTGCGCGGCCACTGACGACCAGCGCTGTAATGATGGGGCCGCTTTCCTTGACGATCGAGAAAACGACGACGGCGGGCAGAAGAGATTTTGCACCGAAGCGGATAAGACTGTCGCGCGTGGAGAGGGTAAGGACGATGCCAGTCGCAGCTCCAGCGATGGCCACAAGCGGCAGCGACTTCGAACCGAGTTCATCGAATTGACGAACAAACTCTCGGAGTTCGTAGGGCGGAGCGAAGGCTGCCCAAATCCACCGCGCACAAAAGATGCTGAGATTACCGAACCATTCGAAGAATTGGACGACGAGATCTCGTGTGACGGAGAGAGTTCCCGGGCCGTCGATGTTCGCAGAGTTGGCCATCGTCAGAACGAATGAAAGAGCGTGCTCCACTGGCAAAGCCAGTGTTCACACTAAATTTTCGTGCCCCCGCCCTATTATTAAGAGCAAGAACCATTCCAGCAGACCGCTTCGCATTGTCCTTGCATTCAAGGGGATAGCGGCGCCTACAGAGTTTCCTGCAGAGCAAGGATTGCGAAATCATGGACGGCAAGGGGTACTAGGCCGGAGCTTGCGTCATATAGAGGCGGGTGCGGTTTTGCATGTCGTTTGCTTAATTACCGTTCAAGGGAAGTACGTTTACGATAAACGCTTCGCGATGATCAGAGTGATGTCGTCATGTTGCTCGTGGGGCGAGAAGGCGCGGACGTCGGCGACTATGGAGGTGAGCAGGGAGTGCGGAGGGTGATGGCGGTGGCGGCGGAGGGATTCTACCAGGCGGTCTTCGCCGAATTCTTCGTCACAGTGGTCCATAGATTCAGTGACGCCGTCGGTATAAAGCGCCAGCAGATCGCCGCGACGGAGAGAGGATTCGCCGACGGCACACTCCCAAGTTTTGAAGATGCCGAGAACGGTGGAAGTGGACTCGAGGCGATCGAGTGAACCGTCGCTACGCAGAAGCAAAGCGCAGAGATGGCCGCAGTTGACGTAGCGCAGATATCCCGACGAATCATCGTAATCACAGAAAAACAATGTGGCGAAGCCGCCGTCGGGCGTATTGTCGCAAAAGAGCCGGTTTACCTTTTGCAGCAAGCGTTGCGGTTGTTCCAGCGCGAGGGCGAACTGGCTGCGCAGATTGGCTTGCAAATTAGCCATGAGAAGCGCGGCGGCGATTCCCTTTCCTGCTACGTCGGCGATAACGAAGCCGAGACGGTCCGGGCCGAGACTGAGGAAGTCATAGTAATCGCCGCCGATGGCGCGCGCGGGGATGCAGGCTCCGGCGTATTCGAGAGATTTGAGCGCAGGTTGCGACTGCGGAAATAGTCGGGATTGGACTTGCGTGGCGATCACCAGCTCCTGGGCGGCGCGGTGTTCGGCTGCGAGTTTTTCCGCGGCGATGCGGCGCTGGGATTCGATGGCGTGTGTGACTTCGTCGAAGCTGACCAGCGAAAATATATTGCCGTCGATGTCGCGGAAGCGTACGAAGACACCGCCCCAGACTGGAGAGTCTTGTGCGGCGTGCCCGTCGGATTGCGTTGCTGGCGGAATTTCGCGCGGGCGGTTGTAGGTAATGCGTTTCAGCCGCGGAGTGCCGACAAAACGAACACCGTTTTTGGACCATTCGCTGAATTTCGCGGCGACGTCGGACGTGACTAAAACGACTTGCGTGGCGCGACCGATGAGTTTGTATTCGGGCGCGTGCGTACCGGGCGCGACCAGCGTGAGCATGGTGGTGCTGTCTGGCGGGGAGACGGCTACCCAACGGTCGCCGGACTGCAGGCGGGTGTCAATGACCAGGTTGAAGCCGAGTTGATCAACGTAGAAGCGCAGGCTGCGGTCGAGATCGTGTACGAAAATGCGGATGGCGTGAATGCTGAGGAAGGGATTGGCGGGAGTTGGTTGGGCCGTGGCCATGTGCCGAATTATAAGGCCGAAACAGGCCGGTTAGCAGTGCGCGAATCCTCGTCAGCTTTTTGAGCGTGGAAGGAAAGAAAAGGATTAACGCAGAGGCGCTGAGGTGGCAGAGAAAAGCGAGACGCCCGCATCCCCGCGAGGTACAGGGCGAGCAGAAGGCGGCGGTGACATTACGGGCCGCGATGCGATGCGCTGTACCGCATACAGACTGAAGTCTGTGCTACTGGAGGCGGCGGACCCAGATGCGGGAAGTGGCGGGTTTGCCGAGGTGCAGTGTGCGGTTGGAGGAGCGGAGGGTGAGAGTTTCATCGTACTCGCGGCGGGCGACGGAGAGTTGGGTGCCGGGGTGGAGATGCAGGTTGTCGAGGAATTCCAGGAATTTACCATCTTTTTCGTAGACGCAGACGATTTCGGCGCGCTCGTTAGCTTGCAGATCGGAGAGCAGCACGGCGCCTTGCTTGCGGAGTTGCGTGACGCCGCCTCTTAGCGGGAGGCCGTGGGGACAGGATTTTTTGTCGGCGAAACGTTTGAGGAGGAGCGCTTCGATTTCTGGAGAGATGGCGTGTTCGAGGCGTTCGGCCTCATCATGGGCTTTGGACCAGGGAATGCCGATGACGTCAGTGAGCAGCATCTCGGCCAGCTGATGGCGGAGGGCCATGTGTTCTGCTACGGCGCGGCCTTTGCGGGTGAGGTCGATGTGACCATTGCGGGCTACGGAGACTAAATCGTCGCGGCGCAAGCGTTTGAGGGCGGCGGTAACGGCGGGAGGAGTTACGGAGAGTTCCTCGGCGAGACGCGCGCTGATGGGCGGCTGGCCCTCTTCGAGGAGTTCCCATATGGCTTTGAGGTAGTCTTCCTGGGAGACGCTGGTTTTTGTGCGCATGTGTTGAGTGTATCCGCGATTCCAGAAAAATACGCGTTCCCGGATAAATTCTGAGGCAAAAAGGCCCGACCGTTGTCGTTGTAGCGGCGGATTTCAGTCCGCCATCTTTCCGAAGCCCGGCATTACGAAAGAAGAGAACTGCACCGGTGTGAAGACCCTGCCTGCGGCAGACAGGCGGCTGCCATAAATACCACCGACAGCTGCTCCCTCTACGCGCCATCGCGGAGACGCGTGGTCAATGATTCTATTCTAGTTCGAATGTCTTCGAAAATTCTTTGGTAAACGACGGGGTCGGAGCCGTAGGGATCTTCTACCGGCCAGTCTTCGACTTTGCGCCATTCACTGCGCGGGAAGGCGCGTTGTTTGGGATAGCCGCTCATGTTGATCACTAAATCGGCGGAAGCCCATTCATCTTTGCTGATAGCATTCGAAATTAAATTTTCCACGGGATAACCGTTGCTCTGCAGCGTTGCGATGGTTTCCTCTTGCACCACTCCCAGCGGCGTCAGTCCAGCACTGCTGCAATCGAAAATATGCGAGGAGTCGCGCTGGGCGATGGATTCGGCCATAGGGCTGCGGCAGGAATTGCCGATGCAGATGAAGAGGACGCGACGCTTTCGCTGGTTGTTTGCTTGCGCGGGCTGGTTGGTGGAGGCCATTATTTTTGTAAGTTGAGTGTGATTTTTTATTAGCGCGATTTTCTTTCGGGAGAATGCGCGCGCGTCGATGCGGAACCGTTTTTGATCAGGCCGATGAAATGTTGATGGACGGTGGAATCGCTAGTCAACTCGGGATGGAAGGTTGCCGCAAGGATGTTTCCCTTTTGTACGAGCGACGGCTTGCCAGCGAATTCTGCAAGCACTTCTACGCCCGGGCCCACACTTTCAATGATCGGTGCGCGGATGAAGACCATTTCCATCGGCTCGGATTTTAGCTTGGAATTGCCAAAGGAAACTTCACTGGCTAGTTGCCGACCGTAGCCGTTTCTCAAGATGGTCATATCGAGGAGCCCGAGGGAATCTTGCGCGGGATTATTCACGCGAGCGGCTAGCAGGATTGCTCCAGCGCAGGTGCCGAACACCGGCCGCTTCTTAGCAGCGAATTTCTTAATTTCCTCGCCGAGGCCCTCTTCTTGCAGGAATTGCAATTGCGTTGTGGATTCCCCGCCGGGAAGAATTAGCGCATGGCATTGTTGCAGGTCTGCTATCGTGCGGACTTCTGTCGTTTCAGCGCCGAGGGAATGAAGCATGGCAGCGTGCGCGGCGAAGTCGCCTTGTATGGCGAGGATTCCGATATTGGGTTTGGTCACGATTGAAATTGGTTCCGCGATTCGGCTTTGTAAGTAGCAGCACGGATCTAAAGTACCCTGCCTGCGACAGGCAAGCGGCCGCTACAACTGCCAATCAAATGCCGTCTGCCAACGGGTCGCGCGCAAAACCTGCAGCGACGCAAAGCAGCTACACAAACTTACCAGCCGCGCGTGGACAGGAGATCTTTCTGCTCCATCTGGCGGACGTCGAGGCCGGGCATGGCTTCGCCCAGTTCTTCGCTGGCTTCAAGCACGGCTTTGGCGTCTTCGAAATGCGTCGTGGCTTTCACAATGGCTTTGGCACGGGCTTCGGGATCGCTGGACTTAAAAATACCTGAGCCTACGAAGACAGCTTCCGCGCCCAGGCTGCGGACTAGCGCTGCGTCCGCGGGTGTAGCGATTCCGCCTGCAGAAAAATTCGGCACCGGGAGTTTGCCAGTTTTTGCGATCTGGCGGATGAGGTCCAGCGGCGCACCGAGTTCTTTTGCTTCGCGCATCAGTTCGTCGTCGCGCATGGTGCTGAGTTTTTTCATTTGGCTAACGATGGTGCGCATGTGCCGAACGGCTTCGACCACGTTGCCGGAACCGGCTTCGCCCTTGGTGCGAATCATAGCCGCGCCTTCGCCGATACGGCGAAGCGCTTCACCGAGATTGCGCGCGCCACAGACGAATGGAATGCGATAGTCATGCTTCCAGATGTGATTTTCTTCGTCGGCTGGCGTGAGCACTTCGCTTTCGTCGATGAAATCTACTTCGAGGGCTTGCAGAACTTCAGCTTCGGCGAAGTGGCCGATGCGCACTTTGGCCATCACCGGAATCGTGACGGTGTGCATGATTTCGCGAATGACTTTAATGCTGGCCATGCGCGCGACGCCGCCTTCTTTGCGGATGTCGGAGGGCACGCGTTCCAGGGCCATGACCGCGCTGGCGCCAGCTTTTTCGGCGATGCGGGCTTGTTCGGCGTTGGTGACGTCCATGATGACGCCACCTTTTAACATTTCAGCCAGGCCAACCTTTACGCGCCAGTCATTGCCCGGAGTGGATGGCGCGCCGTTTGTGTGGGCGCTGCCGTTGGTTTTTTTGTTTGCCATGATGCTCTCCTCGAACGCGAATCTTTCTTCGGGTGCCGCACCCTTCGTCTTTAAGGGTGCGGGTTTTACGACGGTTAGAACTCTACCGCTCGCGCTCCCGACGCTCATAAAACTGGCGCCACCGCCACGGGTAACGCAACTACTATGAAGCGGCCGCGACCTCTTGCCAGTAGATTTCCTTGTGCGTCGTGGATTTCTCCAATACGAAAACGGTTACGGCCTTTTTCATCTTCTTGCCAGCCGGACACGCTAATTTCGGCGTCCACGGGTACTGGCTTGCGATATTCGATGTTCAGTTCGGCGGTGACCGCGCGCTCGTCGGAAAGTTTGGAAATCTTCCCCATGGCTTCATCGAGCAGAATGGCGATGATGCCGCCATGCGCGAAACCCGCTCCACCGCCGTAGCGTGGGCCCAGCGTAAATTTTCCGGTGACCCGGCGCGCATCCCGGTCCAGTTCGAACGTCAGCTTCATGCCGGAATCGTTGGCGCCACCACAGCCGAAGCAGTGGTTGGCGGGATTAGGTTCAAGCATAAGTTTCGCGCACATTGTTCTAGATTTCAGACCAGCGCCACGCGGCTGCGTTCGGCTCTGCGAACGCCGCGCTGACGCTTGCGCATTTCTATCCGCAGAAGATCAGCGAGCGTGGCAGCGCCGCGCGCCAATTCTTTTTCGTTCAGGTTTGCGAAGCCCAGGCGCAGCGTATTCGGCAGATGCGATTGCACATAGAAATAGCGGCCAGGAGCGAAGAGCAGCCCGCGCTCTTTGGCATGGATCAAGAGTTCGCTGGCGTCGAAGCCCGGCGGAAGCTCCAACCACAGGCACATACCGCCTTCAGGCCGCGTCCAGCGGGTTTCCTCCGGCATGTGTTTGCGAAGCGCTTCATCGAGCGCGGTCAAACGCGTGGCATAAAGTTTGCGCATCTTCGACAGATGCTTTGCAAAATAGCCGCGGCGCAGAAATTCCGCGAGTGTGGCTTGGGCCAGTTGATCGGTATGCAGATCGGTAGTTTGTTTGACTAAACGAAGCCGCTCGATGGCCGCGGCGGCAGCTACGATCCACCCCACGCGCAGGCCGGGGAATGCCACTTTCGAAAAACTGTCGATGTGAATGACCAGATTCGAACGATCCATCTGCTTGAGCGAAGGAATGCGTTCTTCGCGGGCATGCAGGCGCGCATAAATGTGATCTTCGACGACCGGCACTTGATGACGCGAAGCGAGTTCAAGGAGCTTGCGGCGCGAAGCAAGTGGCATGGAGGTGCCAGTCGGATTGTGAAAATCTGGAGTCAGCACGATGAGCTTGACGCGATTGGCGGCGAGCGTGGCTTCGAGAGCTTCGACATCAACACCAAGCGGCTTGCCGGGCTCGGCGTGAGTGTTGACGGGCACTCCGAGACAGCGTGCGCGCGCGCCATTGAAAATTGCGCCAGCGCCGGGATAAGTTGGATTTTCCAAGACCACGCAGTCGCCGGGGCGAACAAAAGCTTTGCTGATCAGATCAAGAGCCTGCTGGCAGCCGTCGGTGATCAAGAGGTTTTCGTCTTTGGCGGCAATGCCATCGCTGCTCAAGAGCTCCAGTAGCGCTTCCTTGAGCGGAGCGTAGCCGTCTGAAGAGCCGAGATTGAGCACGTCGGTGGCTTCGCGGCGCAGCACGGTGTTGACGCAAATTTGTAATTCTTCCACCGGAAAATAATCGACCGCGGGGCGAGCCATGACGAACGAAAGCGCGTCTTCCGGCGCGCTGGCGGTCAGGCGGCTGAGAATTTCATCGCCGCGTTCGTCGGCAAAAAGCAATTCCCAGCGCAAGCCGTTTCCATTGTTGTTGCCAAGCATCGGCGGAGGCGGCGGGGTTAATTTCAGGCCATTGCCATTGCCTTGAATGAAGGTGCCGCGGCCGACGTGGCCTTGAATCAATCCTTCGGACTCTAGTTCAGCGTAGGCGTTAGCGACAGTTGTGCGATGGACGCCGAGGACGGTAGCGAGCTCGCGGCTGGCCGGAATGCGGTCGCCAGGGCGAAGATCGCCGGCGTGTACCAGCGCACGGAGCTGGTCGCGCAACTGGATATAGAGCGGAACGTGACTTTCGGGTTGGAGATGTACGGGCAGCATTGTCTCTCCCAAAAAGTCAATTGTAGCAGATATTGGACCGGCGCAAGAGCCAATTTGTCTTGTCGCGTTTTTTGGCGGAATCTGGCGCAAGAGCCTGCGCGACGATGCCACTAATTTTCGTGCGAATCCGGATCTGTGGCGGGAACGGGCGCGGTGTCGGATTCGGGGTCTTCGGTCTTCTGCCCTGCCCTGAGTGGCAGGGCGCAGAGCTGCGTGAAATCGCCCTCGTTGCACTGATAGATTGCGGTCAGCGGTAGATCTTCTTTCCGCAGGATGTAATCGCCGCTGGACATATCGTCGGATTGATCGACGGAGGTAGTCACAAAATAATTGCCCGGCAAGGCGCGGACGCGGAACTGGAGGGAGGAGGGTTCATAGTTGGCGAAACTGAAACAGCGGCCGATGCAGGCTCGCTCAATCGAATGATAGATGAATTGAATGCGCCAATCGTCGGGCGGATTAGCCACGGCTACCGCTCGTGTTCCTACCGGCAGACCGTGCACAACGGTTCGAGCGCTGGCTTCCATGCGATCGAGTTTGCCGGTGTCCTGATAAAGAAAAAGAAAAAACAGCAGCGCCCAGAGAACACTGCCGTGGGTGGACCAACGCGGCAAACGAAGCGAAGCAAGAACCAGCAAACCTAAGACAGCGGTTACCAGCGTCAGGCGCGAAACCAGCAAACCGATCCATCCTGCGTACAACCCAACACGAAAATTTTCCGGCAGGCAGACAGTGACGATGACCGCTAGAAGGTAGATCTCGATTGCGAGACGAAGAATCGGTGACGGCTTTTTGGCGCGGAAAATCCAATGGTAAATCGCGGCGAGCGCGCAAACAATTCCCCACGCCAAGGCTATCCAGGAAAGAAGCACGTAGCGGTGGCCGAAGAGATTGAGTTGGTCCTGGCCGAGGAGCTGAAGAAATCCTTCGGAACGCCAAGTGGCTGCAAGTGCGTCATGGCCTGCGAAGTAAAATCGCATTGAGACCGCAGAAATGGTGCCCATCGCCGGAGGAACAAGGCGCGTCCAGCGCGGCAACAGCCGCCACAATGAAACGTAAAATGCGATCGCCACGAACAAAACGAAACCGATGGGATGGGCGAGCAGACCTATCGCAGCGAGCGCGCCGGCGCACAACCAGTTCCCGGCTCCGCCACGCCATGCCGCAGCCAGGGCCAAGAAAGCAAAGCCGATGGAAAGATAGTAGTTCATAAAGCCCATGTGAAAGGCGTAGCCATAGGACAGGACAAATAGAAATGGCGTGAGCTTCCAGGGCGGATTGCCGGATACTCCTGCAAGAAAAGAAAAACACCCCCAGAAAAACACCAGTACCGCGAAGGACACGACAATTTTTTCGGCGGCGACCAAGCCAACCAGATTCCCCACTTTTAGCAGAAGCAGATCGAAAAGAATGTTGCTCCACTGGCGCGCAATGGTTAGTCCGGGGATTTGGTGATGTTCGATCAATTGAGCGAGCCAGGCGTTATAGACATGGCTGCCTAGATCGCCGGCCTGCATGCGGGAATGCCAAAAGCATGGAACGACAAGCAGCGCGGAGACCAGTACGACGGCAAAAATATTCTCGCGAAGAAAGCTTAAAGCAGTTCGCATGGCAAATGAAGATGAGCGGCTGTCAGAAAACTTAGGCGGCATTCGGTGGGAACTCCGCGAGCATTTTACATGGAGAAGCGGCAATCACGGAGCAAAGCGGCCGTAGCGACCAGACAGTCCGCTCTTGGCAGAGCTTTATGCAAGGGTTGAAGCCTTCTAGAAATTGAATTTAGCGGATGGCGTTGTGATTTTCGCCGAGGCGCTTAAGGCGCTCGCGCAGACGGCGCTGCAGCACGCTGGGGGTATTCGGATTGAAAGCCACCAGGTACCAGAGCGGCTGGCTGCGGTCTTTGCTCAAATAGGTGAGTGTGGTGGCGTCGGCGTTGGGATGGCGAGCAACATTTTCGCGGATAGCGCCATAGGGATGGCGGCCGAGTTTTTGCAAAGTTTTTGCGTTGGAGCGGGGATGCTCGCTGATCAGGCGCAGCAGATAATAATCCGTTTCGGGGGCCTGCTTGACGAGCTTTTCCAGCATCTCCGGCTTGGCGTCGGCGCTGAGAACCAGGCCAATCTTTTCGTCCCACGCGGTGTTGATTTGATTGAGTTCGCGAGTGCGCGCGTGAATCAGCTCTTCGAGCGAGCGGCGCTCCTGTTGAGCGCGGGCCAGCGGTAAATCAGTGCCTTCGAGTGAATCGAGCACGCGCAAAAGGTGCTGGCGTTCGCCAAAAACAATTTGCGAAGTGCGCGTATTGGTGGCTTTCTCTTTTTCCTTGTGCTGAACCAGATCCGAACGTCGCATGTCACGCTGCTCCAGCCCGCTGCTCCCAAGAATCGCGAAACGGGCAAATACCTGACGAAAGGTGCAAAAAATCCGTGGGACTGAGAAAAATCTTCGGGCGAGAGTGATTATGTTCCGCGGAGGCGGTAGGGTAAAGTTTAGAGGAGTGACGTTGTGCCCGATGCGGCACGGCCTGCATTTAGCGCTGCGCGATACAGCGTATGCGGTAGAGCGCGAGGGGACGGAAAGATGTCCGCATTTACAGAGCACCAGGACGAATTAGAGCACTACGAACAGATGTTGGGTAAAGAGCGCGGGCGGCTAGCGGTGGGATTGGACCGACTGACGAATGCGCTGGTGCTGGTTGGGCAGCACGGTGTTTATTGCACGAGCCAGCGGAATCCGACTCTGCCGGCGATGGATGTTCGGATGATTACCCAGGAACTGGTACACGCGAAGGAGTTGGTGCAATCGGTGATGGAGGAGATTCGGTTGGCGCGAGGCGCGGAGTAGTTGATGGCTTGAATTGTGCGCACGTCGTAAATCGAAGAGAGATTCCTCACTGCGCTTCGCTCCGCTCGGAATGAGCAAATATTTTTCGAACTCGTGATTATTTTTCTACGAGGAAGGGGTTGCTTTGGCGTTCTTCGCCGATGGTGGTGGTGAGACCGTGGCCGGGATAGACGACGGTGTTGTCTGGCAGTGCGAGAAGTTTGTGGACCAGCGAGTCCATCATTTTTTCCATGGAGCCGCCCCACAGGTCGGTGCGGCCTATGCTTCCGGCAAAAAGCGTGTCTCCGGCGAAGAGTTGCGGCGCGGCGACGGTAACTTTTCCTGAATCGGCGGGAAGGAAAATGCAAGAACTGCCGGGGGTGTGTCCGGGAGTGTGAATGACCTGCGCTTGCAGGTTGCCCCACTGCAACTTGTCGCCTTCGCGTAAGAACTGGTGGACTTCGGTAAGCGGCGGCGGCTCGACGCCGAGGAATGCGGCTTGCATGTCCATGGCCTGATAGAGCGGAACATCGTCGCGATGCATCAAAACGGGAGCGCCGGTGTAATCGTGGAGTTTCTTGAGGCCACCGACGTGGTCGATATGCGCATGAGTACTGACGATGACTTTCACGGTGAGTTTGTGGCGGCCGAGCAGATCCATGATGCGATGAATTTCGTCGCCGGGATCGAGCACCAGCGCTTCGCGCGTGACGGGGTCGGCGATAATGGAGCAGTTGCACTGGAGTAAACCGACCGGCATCGTGAAGTGAAGAAAGTTTTGCGGGGTTTGCGGATTCTTGGACGGAGGCGCGTTCGCCATACCTGTCAGTATAGCATTCACCGGAACAGCGCTCGCCGTTCGGCCAAAGCCTCCGAAGGTCGACTGCGTTGTTCCGCGAAGCCTGCATGCGCGTTTGCTACACTTGAAATAGAGGAAACGATGAGCAATGCAGCGACAAAAACGGTGATCGACACGCCTTTGTTGGATGTTCACAGAAAGGCCGGCGCAGCCATTGCAACGTGGTTCGGCTGCGCGCTGCCGGATGACTTTGGCGACTGGCTGGCGGAATACCGAGCAGCGCGAGAGAGCGTTGCGCTGATCGACAAAAATTATCGCGCGTACTTGGGTTTCACGGGACCTGACCGGGTGCGCTATCTGAATGCGATTCTGACCAACAACATTAAGGATCTGGCGCCAGGCAATGGGATTGTGTCGCTGTTTCTGAATCCGCAAGGACGGATTCAAGCGGAGATCGAGACCTACGCGATGCCCGACCGTCTTTTTTGTGTTTCGTACGCCATGATTCGCGACACGCTGGTTCCGGCTCTCGACAAATTCATCATCATGGATGACGTTACCCTCACAGACCAGACCGAACTGGTCGGAACGCTGGCGCTGGAAGGGCCGAAGGCTGCTGCCGTTGTGAAAAACCTCACGGCGATTGACTTGGCGGAGTTGCAGGAGTTGTCGTTTGTTGAAGCTTCGGTCGCGGGAATTTCGTGCAGAGTGACCAAGCGGTCGCCGGACGGAGTCGCGGGAGCGGAATTTCTTACGAAGCGTGGAGACTTGCCGCAGCTGTGGGAGATTTTGCGCAATGCAGTTGAAAAAGCTGGAGGGCGCGCAATGGGCTACAAGGCGCTCAGTGCTTTGCGACTGGAGCAAGGTATTCCGTGGTTTGCGTACGACTTCGGCGACAAGCAAATTCCGCACGAAGCGGGCCTGGAACATTCGCATATCAGCTACACGAAAGGCTGCTACACCGGGCAGGAAATTGTCGAGCGCGTGCGCTCGCGCGGACAGGTGAACCGGGTGCGAGTGCTGGTGAAGTTTGCTTCGAGCGAGCCACCTGCGGCGGGTACTGCATTGCTGGCTGACGGAAAAGAAGCAGTGCACGTCACGCGCACTGGATTTTCGCCTGCGTTACAGACGTGGATCGGGATATCGTATGTCCGCCGCGAAAAAAGCCAACCCGGCAGCCAATTCTTTTGCGGCAGCAGCACAGCAACCGTCATTACTTCCCCGTTGTCAGACTCGCAATCCAAGTCATAGACTCAAATAATTACGGCCGACGAATCGAACGGTTGTGGCACAGGATGGGTCTGCATGTTCGAGCGATACACGGAAAAAGCACGTCGAGTGATATTCTTCGCGCGTTACGACGCCAGCCAATACGGTAGCTATTACATTGATACTGAACACCTTCTGTTAGGTCTGATGCGCGAAAATTTTCCTCTGCTGAGCAATATGATGGGTTCTGGAATTTCTGCCCATGCAATCCAGCTAGAGATTGAAAAGCAAATCCGACGCGGCGAACGCTTTTCCACTGCGGCCGAAGTGCCACTCTCCGTCGAGAGCAAGCGCGTGCTGAACTTTGCCGCGGAGGAAGCGGAAAGATTGGGACAGCGGCATGTTGGCACCGAGCATTTGCTGCTTGGACTGTTGCGCGAGGAAAACGCGCTTGCCGCAGTGACCCTGCGGCGACATGGTGCGCATCTGGCAGAAATTCGGCTGAAGCTGGCGGGCAATGCTAGCAGCTATCGTGAGCCAACGACGCCCGCCGGTAGTCCCTATTCTTATCGCGTAGCGTCGAAGCCCGCCCGCAGCGCGATGGATGCAGTGAGCAGTTTCCTTTCCGGACTGAAAAGCAAAACGTCGCCAGAACTCGCCGACTTTTTTGCCGACAACGGCCAGTTCATCGATGCTTCCGGGAAAATATGGTTTGGCCGCGAGGAAATCAAGAAGGAGTTCGAGAGATTGTTCGCGGCGTTCTCTAAGAAGAATACGGGCTATCGCATCGAGAAAACTATTTCTGAGCGTCAGGCGGCAGTGCTGGTATCGGTTTTATGGGAGAACGCGGTGCACACGGAACAAACACCGAGATCGGTGATACGGATGACGGTGCTCTTGGTGCCGGAGGACGAGGAGTGGGCCATCTTTCTAATTCAAATTGCCCCCGTTGCTGAATCGCTGGCTTGAGTCAAGGTCGCGACCTCCGCACCTGCCCACTCTGCAGTGAAATTTTGCAGATACCGTCAGTTCCTCTGTCCGCAAGCAGCTGAAAACAAAAGGGCGCTGATTTATGAAAAAGTGAAGAATATGAAAGGAAAGAAGTTAGAAGCGAGATGCCGACAAGAATATCAATCGAAAGAAGTTAGATGCCGCGAAAGCACGTCGGGCTCTTAACGCATATTTTCTCAATTGGTATTATACACGATTCGCTAATAGAGTCAAGAGATTTCAGACCTCAGGGGTCAAACCCCCCGAGACCTGACCGCTTTTCGGCGTGCCCTCCCCCCAAAGAACGTTGCGAGGCGATCTTTAGTTCTTGGAATAAACGCGGACGTAATCGACGAGCATTTGTTGGCGAAACTGAGTACTGGCATCCGGACTGCCGGGCCAGCTTCCGCCGACGGCTAGGTTTAAGAGAATGAAGAATGGATGATCGAAGACCCATTGGCCGCCTGCAGGCCATTGCACCCGGGTGAAGGTGGCGTAATTGTTCGAATCGACATAGTAGCGAACGGCTCCGGGCTCCCATTCGATGGCGTAGACGTGAAAATCGTCGGCGTAATTCTGGCCAGCAGGCAGAAAAATCGTTGAGGTGCGGTCAGAGGTTGGCGCGACGGAGCTTGGTCCATGCAACGAGCCATGAATGATGCCGGGTTCGCGGCCGA
>WNFE01000222.1_pt1 | contig 39575 bp, 25 predicted proteins | sample 5400451 | NCBI WGS metagenome assembly WNFE01 (sample SAMN13153344, study PRJNA577476) | soil metagenome | isolation source: 200 cm saprolite under Douglas fir tree site 2 hole 2 | place: USA:California | collected 2015-04-18
AGGCCGGCGACCAGAATGCCGGCCACCACGCCAACCAGGGCGGTCCTCGTGTGCGTGAGGAGCAGGATGGCTATCGCCGCAACGACGACGAGCAGGATGGCCCGGCCGCGGGCCCGGCCGCAGAGCCAGAGCACGACCACCAGCCCGAGCGTAACAGCCGCATAGTGTGCGACCTGCGTGGCCGGTATTGCCCAGAGCACACCGGTGAGCCTTCCCCCCGCCATGGCATGGCCGGGCGCCACCAGCAGGCCGAGGAACACCGAGCCTAGTACCACCCCGAGCGACACTAGGTGGCAGCGGACCAGCAGCAGGTCGCGCCGGCCCCACCAGGGCGTCAGCAGCCAGAGCGCGGCGGCGAACTCCGCGAGCCGGAAGGTCCGGTACACGGTACCGAGGTGCTGGGGCTGCAGGCTCGTCAGTATCGCCTCAATGACGAGCAGGCCCACCAGGCAGAGGAACACATTCGGGCGCACGATGACCCTGCGATTCACGGTCAGCGCCACGAGCAGCGCCACTGGCAGAGCCCCCTGCGTGATGGCCTTCCCCGCCGAGTGCGGGACATGTAGCAGGGATCCGGCGTAAGTCAGGACGTCGAGGACCAGCAGACCCCACACGAGGCCAACCCGGCGTCGTATCGAGCGTTCGCGCGCCTCCGCGGGTCCCAGCAGCGATACCGTACGGCGGGGACGGAATGCGGTGACGGACGGATTCATCGGCTTGGTTGCGTCGACGTCAACTTCCGGGACGTCATGGCCGTGGGACACCGCTCACCCTGATCCGGCGCGGAGGATCACCGGTCGGACGCCTTCCACCCGAACCCCCGTCGACTGTGACGAAGGAACCCTCCGCATCAGAATGCAAACCCTCTTTCGCGACGGCATTACGACCGGCTCCCGGCGGGTGTGTCACGCCGAGACTCTCGTCAGTCTTGTCCGCCCCGACGAGCACGGCGGAAACCAGGCGCGTGCCAGCGAGCCGTATCATCTCGCCGACGGCATGGATCTTCGTCCACGACGACCGCCCGGCAGTCATCACGACGACGGCATCGGCTGCCCAGGTTGGGAGGTGCTCACTGCCGACCGAGGGATCAAGGGTCACCAGGGTAAGCAGGAGGTCCGCCGAGGCACAGGCGGCGGCCAATGACTCAGTGGCCCGAGCCCGGAGCGACCCGCCGAGGATCGGGCCCACGGGCACCACGTCATCAAGCTCAGGGACCGCTGTGACAAGATGTACGCCGTCCACGCTCACCGTGTGGACTCCGGGGTCCTTGGTGCCCAGGAGCCTCGCTGCGGGGGCACCGCTGCACAGGTCGGCCACGACGACCTGCATGCCCTGCTGTGCGCAGGCCACGGCTAGTGACACCAGGCAGACTGCCGGTACCCGCACGTCGTCGACCGGAATAACGGCCAGGCTGGCCGGGCCGCCGGAACTAGGCGGCACCGTGTTGCTCAGGTGCGCGACGATCCGCCGGACTGTAGGCCTCTGGGCGGCCTTTAGCCCGCGCCGCCCCGGGAACCAGCGACTTACCCGCATCGCCGGGACGCTGAGCTTGACGGGAGCACCGAGTGCGTGCGCGACGTCGTCACGTCGGCGCAGGCGGTCGGACACGAGGGCCCGAACGACGACGATGCTCACGCCTAGTATGAGGCCGATAATAAAACCCGCCGCGGCGTACAGGATGAGGCGCTTGAAGCGCGACTTCGGCGGGAGTGGGCTTGCGGCATCCAGCACCTTGCTTTCCCCAACCATCGACGCCGTGTTCACCTGGGTGGTCGCCTGGTTGGCGCTCGCGGCCTGCTCGAGCGCGGTCAAGTCGCTGTTCGCGCGGTCGCGCTGGGCCCGCAGAGCGCTGAGCTGCCCCGGCTGCGAGGATGATGCGGGCTGTGCGGACAGTTGGCCGATCTGATCGCTGATCGACTTGATATGTTGCTTGGCCTGGGTGATTTTCTGATCGAGCACGGCGAACTCGAGTCCCTGCAGTGCCTGCTGCTGGTCGGCCCGGAACTTGAGAAACTCCGTGGCCAGCGCACTCGCTCGGCTCACGGCTTCGCTGCTCGATGGCGCACTGACTGTGATGAGAAGCACCCGGTCGGTGACGACCGCGGCTGTGTACGATCCGAGGAAGCTGCCGACGCTTTGCCGCAGCCCCAGCTTGTGCATGGCGAGCCCGGCCACGCTGCGGCTATGCGCAATGGCCTGATCGTCCAGTATCGCTGTGCCGGGGACCGATTCGGGGCCCACCGTGAGCAGGAGCGTTGTTGACGCCTGGTGGGTAGGAGGCGCCGCCACGTACAAACCCACGCCGACCAGCAACCCGACGACGGCACTGACCGACCAGAACCACGCACTGCGCCGTAGGGCTGCTCTGATGAATCCCAGGCTCACCAGTCCCGCGGCGAAATCGGCGCGCCGATCCCCGATGGCGGTGACGTCGTCGTCAAACCACAGGCGCTCGGGCCCGCCATCACTTGAACCCAGGGGTAGTCTCATCGTCTGGTCTCCGCTGTTGTGCCGGTCATCCGGGTCGGTCCGCTCCGCTGCGTCGACCGTGCCATCTGCGGAAGACGGCCCGTCGTGGGGTCGACCGGGTCGGGGTCCGCAACGAGGATTCCGGTGATGTCGCGGCCGCCGGCGGCGGCGCTGGCCGCGACGCGGGCCACTTGCTCGGCAGTCGCCGCGCCTGCCGAGACCCCGAGCACCGTGGCGGTGGTGCGCATCGTGTCCGCGACCTGGGGATTCTGGCCGTCGACGACCGCGACGACGACGGTCAGCCCGGCGTCTGGCCGCCAGGCGGCGCTGTCATGATCCCTGACGATGACCTGCAGATGGCTCGAACGTCTCGATGGTGCGGGCGGCGGCACAGCGCACGCGGCCCGCAACGTGGCCGTGGCGTTCACGTCCTGCTGAGGGCCGACGACAAGTGTCGCCGGGATCCCCCGGGAGGCGGCGAAGACGGCCAGTTGAGGGCCGAGGGCCAGTGCTCCCGGGTCGAAGGCAAAAGAGAGGACCGCGAGTGAGAAACCGCTGCCTGGCCTGGAACCATTCAGATTCACGTCAGCTAGACCCAAACACTGCAGGGCCTTGCGCAGGCGCCACGCATCCACGGCGCCGGGTTCGTAATCCGCAAAAAGCTTCGTCCAGCCTGAGGCGTTAGATGGGTGACCGACACGGATCGAGGCGAGGACCGGAACCCCGATGGAATCCGCTATCTCGTCGCGCTTCCGCAAGCGCCGGTCGTTGTGGCTGAACGCAAGCACGGCGATGGCTCCAATGAGCGCACCAAGCAGCGTGCCGAGCCCTCCAGTAATAAGCAGGCGAGAGGATAGCGACGTCCCGGCGGCGGTTGTCGCAGGCGCCAAGACCCGCGCCTGAACCTGCCCGCCTGGGATTTTCCCGGAACTGGCGTAAGCGACATAGCTGTCGGCGACAGCGTTCGCGGTGCCCTCTGCCTGGGCAGCAGTCTTACCCTCGGCGCTGATCGAGAGGACGTTGGAAGTCAGGCTCTTGACTTGGACCCGGCCTCGCAGCGTCTGAAGCGACATGGCCGGGGCGACCCTTCGCAGCGCACTCCCGAGGACGGGGTCGCTGCCTGCGATCACAACCTGGGTCGCCAGCACACTCCCGGGATCACCGCCCACGGTCACACCTTGGATCGCCGCGCCCTGAGTGAGCACGACAAGCGACTCGCTGGCGAGCATCGGCGGACGGAGCACCGCGAATGCGGCGCCCGCAATGAGGCCCAGCGCCACGAAAATGCCGAGGACAGTCTTGTGCCGCCGCACAAGCTGGAGGAACCTCCTCAAGTCAAGCGTCTCGTGGCTCATCCGGCCTCCGCTTGAAACCCCCGCGCCTGTCCGACCGCGGCATCGGATGCGCACCATGATACGGCTGGTCTGGTAAATGCGGGTTTTGCTGTGTGGGCCACGTCGAGGAACTCCATCCGCGAGATGAGGGGCGCTCCGGCCGTGGAGCGTCCGCGGCCGAGGATTGTGAAGGCGGGAACGCGTCGTCCCAGACCTGGCGAGTACCAGCCGAGAATTGGGTCGGTCTCACCTCTATGCAGGCGCCACCGCAGCTGACGTGGCAGTTCCAGCCGCGCCGCCCCCGGTGTGCAGGCGGTGGACCAGCACAGGACCGCCCGGGCCCCGTCGAGCTCCACCTGAACGTCGGGGCCAAGGTGGAAGGCGAGGCGGACGTCGTGACTGCTGCCGTCGATCTCGTCGACGATGTCGACACAGCGCGCCGCCCGATCCAGCGTGACCGAGCGACGGTGCCGCGCCGGCCGGTCGAGCGACGCGTAGCCTTCGTGCTCTGCGGTCCACTCGGCGACGTCACCGAGGTCCTTGACGTCAATCTCCCGGGCGTTCGCATGACGCAGCCACAGGAACGGGCCGCCGTCGGTGGACTGGCTCCGCCCGTCGAGCTCGACGGTATTGTGCGCGATAGTGGAGCGGAAGTACGAACGCCACGCGGCCTCACCGTGGTAGCAGTAGGTGCCCGGATCGGCGAGGACATCGACGCCTCCGCAGCGGACCTCGACGGACAAGGCGTCGGCGTGGGCGTGCGCGGCGATGCTGAGATATCCGTGCGGGCCCCCGTCGCATCGGCACCAGATCTCCGGGGCCTGCCCTCTGTTCGTGCGCAGCAGGGTGATCCCGGCGTCGGCGAATCGCGACGGCCGCTGCACAGGCCTGCCCGCGATCTCACGGGTCGCGCGGGTCAGGGCACCGACGATCGAGCTGCCAGCGTCGGCCGCCGTGCGTGGCCACCAATCGAGCCGACCGAAAAGCGCCTCGCCGAGCGCAAGCAGGGATGGCCAGCGGTTGGGCGCCGGGGCGTCGAGCAGTAGCGCGCGGCCTTCGTCGTCGTCACCCTGGCGGGGCGGGCGCAGCCGTTCGTCGAGCAGGGCCGCGGCGCTGTCGACCATCGCGCATAGCCGCTGCCAAGCGGCTGGGCTCAGTGGGCGGCCCGTTGCCTCAGCCTCGACCGCCGCGAGCAGCCCGAGCTCCGCGATGAAGCACTGGTAGCCCGAGGCCAGCTCGCGGCCGATGCCCGACGGGAAGGTATTGCGGACCAGCTCACGCTCGAGGAGATGCGCGGACTTCCGCCGCCAGCGCTCGCTTTCCGGGAACCACGGGAAGGCGCAGCTGGCCACGAGCTGCCCGGCCGCCTCGGCGATGACGTGGTTGTTGGCCGACGAGCCCCGGCTCCTGAAAGCAGCCAGATACTGCTGGTGCCAGCGGATCTGCTGCACTGCGAGTTCGTCGCGCTCGAACAGGTCGGCCGCGCCCGGCCACTCGTCCAGCAGGCGCCGGATCCAGGCCAGGCTGATCAGGCGGATGCCGATCTCGATGCCGCTCGTCCAGTGAACTCCAGAGAGGAAGGGGTTCTCCCGCCACCATGAGCGCAGATGTTCGGCCACCCGACGTGCGTACAACTGGTCGTGGGTGAGAAACCACGCGGTGGCCAGCAGCGTGAGATGCTGCAGGCGAGAGATTTCCCAGATCTGCTTGACGTTGCCGGTCTGATCTTCTGAACGGTGATCGATCCGGAAGGCGTAGCGGTCGGCCGGGGACCGGCGGCCGGTCACGGGGTCGCGGAACCAGTCGGGTAGCACCAGGTCGGTCCGGACGACGCCCAGCACCTCCCACTCACCCCGCAGAAGCTGGTCTGCCGTCTCCAGAACAGCCGTCTTGGCCTCCTCGGGCACCCGCTCGGCTGTATGCGGCGGGAGGACGGTGGCGAACCGGCGCTCGCCCACCGGTGGCGACGTAACAGCAGCAAGCTGCTCGCGCGTCACCTGTCGTCGCGACCAGGCCATACGGACTGCCTGATCGCGGGCGCGCCAGGCGATCTCGGCCGGCGACATCCTGGTCACCCTGCGCGCGTACCAGCTGAGCCGGGATGTGCGGAGCGCGCTCACACCTGCACCGGACGGCCGCTCGACAGGCTCTCGCCCACCGCGATCGTCGCCCTGGTGGTGGCGACCAGGGACTCAAGCGGGATGGGCATCGGAGCACCGGTCCGGCTGGCCTCAACAAACCGCGCGAGCTCAAGTCGCTGGCCCTTGTCCTGGCCACCGCGCGACCGCGCGGTGCTTCGCCGCCGACCGACCCAGACCGCAGCTTTCTCGAAGTTATCGAGCCGTGCGCTGCGGCCACCGGCCGCGGCGTCGAGAGTCTCCTTCGGATAGCGGGGGTTGCCGGTCGTGATGTAGCTGATGGTGCCGCTGGAGCCGTTTTGGAACCGCACGGTGGCGTGCAGATCGCCCTGCTCCGCGCCGGGCACGGCGTAGACCTCTTCCGGAAGTGCACCCGTCCACCAGGCGAGCGTGTCGATGAAGTGGCCGCCTTCCCCGGTGAACCGCGACCCTTCCAGCTCCTCGTTGCGGTACCAACTGCCGGCGTCCAGCCGTCCCGCGTTGACCAGGTAACGGATCGCTGAGCCCGAGCCTGGCTGGCCGAACTGCGACCTCATCTGCCCCAGCAGCGGCGCGAAGCGCCGGTTGAACCCCACCATCAGCCGGTCGTTGCCGGTGTCGGTGACGACGTCGATGATCCGCTGAAGCTCGTCGCGGGTCAGTGCGAGCGGCTTCTCGACGAAGACGGCCTTCCCGGTCTCGAGAGCACGGCAGACCAGGTCGGCATGCGTGTGATGGCGGGTCACGATGAAGATCGCGTCCAGTGACGTGTCCTCGAGGACAGCGTCTGCGCTGGTCGAAGCGGTAGGGAAGCCGAAACGCCGCTGGGCGTTGACCGCCGACAGCGAGCGGGTGGTCGCGACGTGGGCCAGGCGGACGGTCTTGAGCCGGGCGAGGTGGGGCAGCAGCATCGACGATGCGTAGTTGCCGGCGCCGATGAACCCGATCGCCAGCTGCCCGGCGCTGGTGCCGCGGGGCGTGGCGGGCCGCCCGCCCGAGATCAGCAGGCTCGCCGAGCGCGGCTGGCTGTCCTCCGGGCGTGCGGGATACTCGAGCAGCACCCCCACGGCGTCCAGCGAGCCTGCGGCCAGATCGTGGTACACGGCGGTCGCATTCTCCAATGGGAAGACGCCGGAGATGAGCGACTCGACCTCGATGTCCTTGCGTGCGACGAGGTCCAGGAAGCACTCAAGGTTGCGCCGCTCCGTCCAGCGCACATAGCCGGCCGGGTAGTCGATGCCCTCAAGCTCGTAGCGGTCGTCGTACCGCCCGGGTCCGTAGGACCTGGAGAAGCGGACGTCGAGCTCCTTGTCGTAGTAGGCGTTCCAGGGCAGATCGAGGCGGGTCTTCCCGATGTCGACGACCCTGGCCCGGTCGCGGGCCAGCCTCGCGGCGGCCTCGACCGGCCCGTTGGACGACCCGCCCGCGGCGATGAGCACGTGGTCGGCCCCCCGCCCGCCGGAGATCTCGGCGAGCGCCTGCCAGGCGGCCGCCATGCCCTCGTCGGTGGGCGCAGCGCACAGCAATGCGCCGACCTTTTCGGCCCTCCGGCAGCGGTCCTCGATCACGTCGAGCCCGATGACGCGGACCCCTGAAGCCAGCAGGAGACGGACCACGAGCTGGCCGACGAGGCCGAGGCCAATGACGCACGCGCTGTCACCCAGCTGGACCTCGGCGCGCCGCACTCCGTGCATGGCGATCGCCCCGACGGTGGAGAAGGCTGCGTGCTCGGGCGAGACACCCCGGGGAACTGCGGCGCACAGGTTGGCCGGGATCCAGTTGTACTCGGCATGCAGGGCGTACTCATTGCCCGCGGCCGCGACCAGTTGGCCAACCCGGAACTCCTCGGCGCCGCGCCCCACTTCGACCACCGCGCCGCACAGCGAGTAGCCCAGTGGGGTGTAGGAGTCGAGCCGACTCATCACCTTCTTGTAGGTGACGACCGCGCCCTGCTGCGCGACGGAGTCGATGACCTTGCGCACCTGGTCCGGCCGCGCCCGCGCCTTGCCGACCATGGACATCTTGGCCTCGGTCAGCTTCATCATTTCGGTACCAGTGGAGATGAGCGAGAACAGCGACTGCACGAGGACGCCGCCCGGGCGGCACACCGGAGCCGGTACGTCGAGGACGGTGAGCTCCCCGGACTTGTAGTTCTGCGCTATCTGCTTCATCCCGTCCTCTTGTCGGCCGTGCGCTTGGCGGCTACAGCGTGTTCTCGTCGCTTACCCCGCCACGCCCATGGACTGTGCGTGGCGATACCACAGCTCCAGCGTCAGCAGCTGCCATATCTGCTTGGAACGGTCCTCACGGCCGGCCTGCTCGTCCTGGATGAGGCGCGACAGCGCATCCCGGCGGATCATCCCCGACTCCACGAGCTCACCTCCGACGAGTACGTCGCGGATGACTTCTTGCAGATCACCGCGCACCCATGCCCGAAGGGGGGCGCTGAACGATGCCTTGGGCCGGTGCACGATCTCGTGCGGAAGCCAGCTCTCCGCAGCCCGCTTGAGCGCGACCTTGCCCTGCCGCCGTCGGATCTTGGTGCTGCCCTGGAATGAGAAGGCCGCCCGCGCCACGACCGGGTCGACGAACGGGACACGCACCTCGACGGAGGCCGCCATGCTCGCCCGGTCCGTGTAGGCCAGATTGAGGCCCGGCAGGAACATGCGCGTGTCGGCCAGGCACATCCGGTTGACCTCGTCCGGCAGCGAGTTGTCGTTATAGACGTCGGCATGCTCCTGAACGACCTGGTCGACATGGCCGGCCAGGTCCGGGCTAACCAGGGCGGCCAGATCGTCGGGGTCGTACAAGGTATAGCTGCGGCGGAACCGCGGTTCCTCCGGCAGCTCAGCGAAGGTCAGGAACCGCTTCGCCCAGCGCGCGTAGCGCAGACCGCGACCGCGTACGGTGACGGGGAGCCGGTCCACGGCGGACCGGCCGGCGGCGCGGGCCGGGCCGGGCAGATTGCAATACCTGCTCGCCATCAGGCAGGCGAGATGCTTGCGGTAACCACCGAACAGCTCGTCAGCGCCCATCCCGGACAGGATCACCTTGATGCCGCGCTCGCGCGCTGCTTCGCACATGAGCAGCGTGTTGATCGCGGCAGGATCACCGATTGGCTCGTCGAGCACATCGACCATCCGGGGCAGGAGGTCGACGATGTTGGGTGAGATCTCGATCTCGTGCAGGTCGATGCCGAACCGCGCCGCGACCTTCCGAGCGTAGACGGCGTCGTCGGGCATAGCCTCGAGCCGCTGGTCCTCGGGGCGAAAGGTGATCGTGTAGGCGTCAATTCCTGGTTCGGCCTGGTGGGCCAGGACGGTGACGATGCTCGAGTCCAGGCCGCCGGACAGGAAGCTGGACACCGGCACGTCGGATACCAGGTGGGCGGCTACTGACTCCTCGATCACCGGACCCAGGTCGGCAGGCGGCCCGGCCGCTGCCTCCGCCGCCACATCTGCCACGCGCCAGTAGTGCTGGACCGAGGAACGGCCGTCGGGGCGGAAGTGGGCCCACGAGCCACCCGGAAGCTTCTGCACGCCATCGATGGCGCACCGCTGGTCGGGAACCCAGTAATAGAGCATCGACGCCACCAGGGTGCCGGGCTCGATCCGCAGCTCGGAACCCGCGGCGGCGACCAGCGCCTTGAGCTCGGAGGCGAAGATCACCCCATCACCGCGGGGAAAGTAGTACAGCGGCTTGATGCCGAGCGGGTCTCGCGCCAGAATCAGGTCGCCGGTGCCCTGGTCGAACAACGCGAACGCGAACATGCCGCGGAACCGGCGCAGCGCGCCGGGTCCCCAGCATCGCCACGCCTCGAGCACGACCTCGGTGTCAGATTTGGTGGTGAAACGAACGCCGCTGGTGCTCAGCTCCGCCCGCAGTTCCTTGTAGTTGTAAAGCTCGCCGTTGTAGCTGAGGGTCAGGCCGTGCTTGGACAGCGGCTGGTCGGCCGCGGTGCTGAGGTCGATGATCGACAGTCGCCGGTGGCCAAGCTGCACCGCTACGCGGTCGTCCTGGTGGCTCCACGTCCCTGCCGCGTCCGGCCCGCGATGCGCGATCCGGTCGCTCATGATGTCAACCAGCTTCTGACCGTCGGCCTGCTGGTAGCACCCCGCTATCCCGCACACCTCAGGCCTCGGTCCGGTCGAGCGTCCCGCGGCCGGCCATCAGGCCCCGGTAGACGTCGAGGTAGGCGCGACGCTGGTGACTCCAGGCCAGCTTCTGCTCCACCCGGGCGCGCCCCAGTATCCCCAGGCGGGAGCGCCGCGGCTCGTCGTCGATGAGCTCTACGATCGCCTTGCCGTATTCGTGCACGTCGTTAGGCAGCACGTACACCGCGGCGTCGGCGGCTGAAACACGTGTTTCATGGAGGTCGAAGGCGACTACGGGAAGCTCGAAGGCCATGTACTCCATCGTCTTGTTCATTGTCGACACGTCGTTGAGCGGATTCTTGGGATCCGGTGACAGGCCCACGTCGGCGGTGGACAGGATGCGCGTGACGAGCTCATCCGGCACCCGCCCGGTGAACTCCACGTCGTCGGCCAGGCCCAGCTTGTCACGCAGGGCCACCAGGTCGTCGAAGCAGTCTCCGGAGCCGATCAGCGTGAAGGCGATGTCGTCCCGGCGCAGTTCATGCACCACCACGTCGGCGGCCCGCAACGCGATGTCCACGCCGTCCTGCGGTCCCATGACGCCGATGTACGCGACGAGGAAACGGCGCCCCCGGCGCAACTCGGGGTACGCGGGCCCGCGCCGCAGCCGCTGCGGGTCCGGGCCGGTGCGGACGACCGTGACGTCGTTCGCCGCCTTGCCGCTTCGCGCCACGGCGACGTCCCGGTAGGAGTCGTTGGTGGAGATGACGTGGTCCGCAGTCCGGTGAGTCCGGCGCTCCATGGCCAGCAGCGCCCGGTAGGGCAGCCTCGGGCCGTCAGGAAAACGAGACTGGTAGAGCTCAGGACACAGGTCGTGGTGGTCGAAGACGAACCGGGTGCGGTCGAGGGCCCGAAGGACGAGCGCGATCGGCCAGAAGATGTCAGGCGGGTTGCAGGCCTGCATCACTGCGAACTTGCCGGATCGTCTTGCCTTGAGTGTCAGCCGTGCCGTTGCGAGGAAGGAGTACGCGTACTCCTTAATGAAGCTCAGCTTGCTACCGCCGGGGGCGTAGGGCTGGTACTTGTAGAGCTCCACCGAGTCGACGACCTCGTACGCTGGGTCATTCTTGCCCTTGGGGCACACGACGGCGACCTGATGGCCTGCTGAGACGAGCGCCTGGCACTCGAGCCACACCCGCCGGTCGAAGGGCACCGGCAGGTTCTGGACGATGATCAGGACGCGGGTCACCAGCCGAGTCCCTCGTAGCCAGGAAGCGACTCGACCTCGTTGCCCAGTTGTCCGTTGAGGTCGATCAGACGGCGCGGCGGGCTCTTGAGCAACGCGTCCAGGACTGCGGGGTCGTTCGCCGAGACGATGGTGACGTCGGACCCGCGCAACGCCTGGCTTGGCTCGTGCACGAGCAGCCGCCCAAGATGGGGCAGCTTCGACTCGATCTGGCGGCGGTTGGCGCCGACCAGACGAGCCGGATTGACGATCGGGTCATAGATATGAACATCGAACCCCTTGCCGATCAATCGCTCGGCCAGCTCCACGTTTGGGCTCTCCCGCAGATCATCGGTGTTCATCTTGAAGCTCAAGCCGAGCAGCGCGACGACGCGCGCATCGGACGCGACGACGCGGTCCACGACTTCGTTGATCACCAGCTCGTTCGTGGCCAGCGTGCCGGCGAGCAGAGGCATGTCCGCACCGTTAATGCGGGCCAGATGCAGCAGGGACCTAAGGTCCTTGGGCAGGCAGGATCCGCCGAAGGCGAAGCCGGGGCGCAGGTAAGCGGGTGAGACGTTGAGGACCTGGTCCAGGCAGAACAGGGACATCACCTCGCGGGACTCGACACCTAGGAGCCGGAACAGCCGCGACACCTCGTTAGCAAAGGACACCTTGGTGGCGTGGAATGCGTTGCAGGCGTACTTGAGTGCCTCAGCGACGCGGAAGTCCACGACTCGCACAGGTTGGTCGAGAAAGCCGAACAGGTTGGTGGCCGCCGCGGCGACCTGGGGGTCGGTGGTCCCTACGACGAGGAAAGGCGAGGCGAAGAAGTCGGCGACCCCGGAGCCCTCCCGGAGGAACTCCGGGCACATTGCCGCACCGACTGCGATGTCCGTGTCGGCGAGGCCACTGCTGAGCGCTGGGACCACCACGTCCTGGACCGTCCCGGGGGGAACGGTGCTGCGGATGACGACGCTGTGCTGACGGGATGCCGGCGGCGTCACGACGCGCAACGCCTCCACGATTTCGTCCACGGCGCGGCGGATGTAGGACAAGTCCGTGCCGCCGCGCGCCGTTGAGGGCGTCCCGACACACACGAGCGATACGTCGGTCTCGTTGAGGGCCTCGGTGCACGATGTCGTCGCGTGCAGCGCGCCGCTGGCCACTGCCTGTGCGACCAGCGAATCGAGACCTGGCTCGGCCACCGGGCTGCGGCCGGCGCAGATCTCATCGACCTTCGTGGAGTCCACGTCGACGCCCCAGACGTCATGGCCATGGGAGGCCAAACAAGCTGCCGTAACGGTGCCGACATAGCCAAGGCCGATCACCGCAACCTTCATCGGCCCTACCTCACTTGGTTCGCTCGCGACGGCAGCCTGTGCGCATATGAGCGCCGAGCGGGTGGCCGTGATACGACAAACGGCTTCTAAGGCTCGGATCTCAGTAAAAATAGCGATACGTTCGACGTAAAGTAATAAGTCAAATGCGGAAAGTAGCCATCATCGCGATCTAGGACGAAGAGGTCGCCCGCGGATGTATCAGGACCGGGCCGCCGCGGGTCCTCTTGAGTTGCGGGGTGAGCGTCTCGCCGCCCTGCCCGGTCCGTCTCCACAATCGAGGCGCGGGTGTACGCCGGGGAGGGGCGGTTATAGGCGAGATTCCGAGCAAGCTCCGGCACGCGGCAGTTGACCGGAGCCGCCGACCGCATCAGCGCCGGCGGTCGGTTGTAGCCGTCGTGCTCCTTGTGCTGGTCGCGTTCGACATTGCTACCGCGCGCCTCTTCATGTGGCCGGCTCAGGGAATGCCGACGCACGTCAGTGCCATCGTGATGCTGGCCGGTCCGGGCGATCGACTGGACACGGCCCTGCAGCTGGCCACGGCGCGGCGGGCACCGACGCTTGTCGTCTCCCGGGGTCACCTGGGCTACGGCAGCCCGTGCCCGCCGAAGATCCCAGGCCTCACACTGATCTGCTTTAACCCGAGCCCGAGCTCGACCCGCGGCGAGGCGCAGTTCGTCGGCCGCCTCGCGAAGCGGTACCACTGGCACTCGGTCGTCCTGGTGACCTCGCGGGCGCAGGACACGCGCGCCCGCATCCGGGTCGGGCGCTGCTTTAGCGGCCAGATCTACGTGGTCGCGGTGCCGCGGCCCTTCTACGACTGGCCCTATGAGATCGCCTATGAGTGGAGTGCGACGTTCAAGGCGCTAGTCCTCCAGTGGGCCTGCTAGCCCACCCGCAGGACTGGGTTTAGCTAGTTCCCCGCGGTTCGACTCCCTTGTCCAGTAGGTAAGGTCGCCACGGGTGGCCAGAGTGTGCGGGTGGTCGGGCCCGAGAACTTGCTCAAGGACGGGCAGCAGCGCGGCGAACTGATCGCGGGCCCCAGCCGGATCTCCCGCTTCCCCGGTCCAGTAGGCGAGGAGGGAGCGGTCGTCCAGAATGCGCGGGTGGTCGGCGCCGAGAACTTGCTCGCGGGCGGGCAGCAACGCGGCGTACTGGTCGCGGGCCCCTGCCGGGTCCCCCGCCTCCCCCGCCCAGGTGGCCAGTTCGTGCCGGTCAGACAGAGTGTGCGGGTGGTCGGGGCCGAAAACCCGCTCGTCCACGGGCAGCAGCGCGGCGAACTGATCGCGGGCCCCAGCCGGATCCCCCGCCTCCCCGGTCCAATAGGCCAGTTCGTGCCGGATGGTCAGAGTATCCGGGTGGTCGGCGCCGAGAACCCGCTCGGACACGGGCAGCAGCGCGGCGAACTGGTCGCGGGCCCCAGCCGGATCCCCCGCCTTCCCAGTCCAGTCGGCCAGGAGGGAGCGGTCGTCCAGGATGCGCGGGTGGTCGGGGCCGAGAACTTGCTCAAGGACGGGCAGCAGCGCGGCGAACTGGTCGCGGGCCCCGGCCGGATCCCCCGCCTCCCCGGTCCAGCGGGCGAGTTCGTGCCGGTCGGACAGAGTGTGCGGGTGGTCGGGGCCGAGAACCCGCTCGCGGACGGGCAGCAGCGCCGCGTATTGGTCGCGGGCCCCGGCCGGGTCCCCCGCCTCCCCGGTCCAGGAGGCCAGTTCGTGCCGGTCAGACAGAGTGTCCGGGTGGTCGGGGCCGAAAACCCGCTCGTCCACGGGCAGCAGCGCGGCGAACTGGTCGCGGGCACCGGCCGGATCCCCCGCCTCTCCGGTCCAGTGGGCGACGTTCGCGCGGGCGCCCAGAGTTGAGGGGTCCAAGGCGCCTGACACCCGCTCGCGAACGGGCAGCAGCGCGGCGAACTGGTCGCGGGCACCGGCCGGGTCCCCCGCCTTCCCGGCCCAGTAGGCGAGGGTGTAGCGGTCGGCCAGAGTATCCGGGTGGTCGGCGCCGAGAACCAGCTCGGACACGGGCAGCAGCGCGGCGAACTGGTCGCGGGCACCGGCCGGGTCCCCCGACTCCCCGGTCCAGTGGGCGAGGTTGTGCCAGGTGGCCAGGGTGTCTGGGTGGTCGGGACCGAGGACCCCGCGCTCTGCGTCAAGCGCCCGCTGCAGGAGATCGCAGGCCGCGGCGTAGCTCCCGCGCTCGCCGAGGTAGTTGGCCAGCCGCTCCAGGCCGTCGCTGTCAGCGGCCAAGGCGGCCTGGGCGTGCGGCAGCAGCGCCGCGCAGACTGGCCAGGTTGCCGGCGTGTCTGTGTCGTCGGGGATCGTGGCCTCAATCACAGCGGCGGCGGCTTGCCGCCACGCCGCGGCCAGCTCCGCGGACATCTGATCAGCCGTGACGGCCTGCACCAGCGGGTGTACCGACACCGAACCATCCACGGGCGGGCTGATCAGCGAGTGCTGGCGCAAGGCGGCGATAGCGTCCTTGGCCGCCAGCGGGTCCTCTAGCAGCGGCACGAGCACTGGCGCCACATCAGGCCCGAGCCGTTCGGGGACTCCGGGCCGGGCCTGCAGGAGCAGGCGCAGCGGGACTGCCTCGGGCGCGCAGAACGCCAGCAGCCGCAGCAGGCCAGACGCACCGGACGCGGCCTGCCCCAGTTCCCGGAACGCCAGCGCCCAGGTCGTGGCTACCGTCTTGATATATCCCGTAGGTTCACCGCGAGTCAGCATGTCCGGCCGACGCTCCCGGAACAATTCCAGGTATTCGGCCAGGCTGTCCTCTGTGGCCTGCATGTACGCGGCGGCCTGCTCCAGCGCCAGCGGCAGCCCGCCCAGCTCGCCGGCTAGGTCCAGAGCAGCCTGCCGGTCCGGGTCGCCGGTACGGTTGACCAGAAACTCGGCGGTGACCTCGGCGCCGAGGACCGGCACCTCCAGGGCCTGCCCGGGCGGCCAGTTCTGGTTCTGGCTGGTGATCAGCACCCGCCCAGGCCCGGCTGGAGGCAGGAATGCTTGCACCGATGCCCGGTCGGGCACGTTGTCGAAGATCAGCAGCCACTCAGCGGGGAAGGCGGCGAGCATCCCGTGCACCGAGGCCACCGGGTTCCGCGTGTCGAACAAGTCCCGGGCCCCGAGCTCGGCGGCCAGCTCACCGAACCCGGCCGCCAGCACCGCCGGGTCCTCGGCGGCGAGCTGCCAGGCCGCCTGAACTTCAGCCAGGTGACGGTGCGCGTACTCCAGCGCCACGCTGGTCTTCCCCGCGCCTCCCAGGCCACACAAGGCCACTGTCCGCGGCTCAGAACCGTCACCGCCGGTCAGCCGGATGTCCAGCTCCGCGAGCAGGTCCTCCCGCCCGGCCAGGACCGACGGCGGGTCTGCCAGCCGCACCGGCTTGCCCGTGACTCCCGGCCGCTGCTGCACCACCTGGCCGATAGCGATCCCGGCACGGTCGGCAAAGACCGCGCCCGGCCCCAGCATCTCCCGTCCTCCTCTCTTACCGCCCCGTGACACAACCATCGCACGGCACAGCCCACTACGCCATCAGTGACCGGTCAATATGGCGCCCGGAAGGAGAGGCCGCTGAGGCCCTCGCGCTAGCGGCGAGTGGCCACGACGAAGACACGCCGGAACGGGAGCACCGTGCCATAGGGCCCGGGTGGGTACGCGTCGTGGGCGCGGGCCGCGTATTCGGCGAGGAACTCGGCAGATCGTTCGGGAGGCAATGCGGCGAGCACAGGGCGCAGGCCGGTGCCTTTGTACCACTCGAGCACAGGGTTGTCCCCCTGCAGCACATGCAGGTACGTGGTCTCCCAGGCGTCGACGCGGCAGCCCGCCCGCGCCAGCAGGTCGAGGTAGGCCGCCGGGTCCTCCGCCTGGCGGTTCAGGCTGACATCAGCGAGCAGCGGGTGCCACCGGCGTGAACTGACCAGGTCGAGCAGGATCGAGTGGCTCGGCTGATCGAAGTTGCCCGGCATCTGCACGGCCAGCCAGCCGCCGGGGGCGAGCAGGCCGGCCCAGCGCGTGAGCAGGCCGAGATGGTCTGGCACCCACTGGAGCACCGCGTTGGACACGAAGACGTCGACCGGGCGGCCGGGCTGCCAGTCGCGGATATCGGCCAGGGCGAAGGAGAGCCGGCCGGGCCCGGCGGCACTGGTCATGGCACTCGCCGCGGCCTTGGCCGTGGAGATCATTTCCGGCGAGTTGTCCACCCCGAGGACCTGCGCCTGAGGCCAGCGTTCCGCCAGGACCGCGGTCAGGTTCCCCGGACCGCACCCCAGATCTACAACCAAGCCGGGGGCTCGGGCATTGACCCGCGCAAGCAGGTCGCCGAACGGACGCCCGCGCTCATCGCCGAACCGCAGGTACTGCCCGGGATCCCACATCGCAGCCACCATACTCTCTTGATGTCAAGATAGATGATCCGGCACTTGTTTACCGGGATCACACTCTTGATGTCAAGAGATATGCTGCGCGCATGGAGAAGCGGTCCGCGGACGGAGGGCGTGCACGCACAGGACTGCACGCCAGTTCACGCGCCGGACTGCGCGATGAGGTGGACGATCTCGTCGCCGCCTGGCACGCGGAACGGCCCGATCTGGACGTCGAGCCGCTGCAGGTGCTCAGCCGCGTCTCCCGGCTCGCGAGACACCTGGACCGGGCCCGCCGGGCCGCCTTCGCCAGTCATGGCCTGGAGCCCTGGGAATTCGACGTGCTGTCCGCACTGCGCAGGCAGGGCCCGCCGTACCAACTGACCCCGGGGGCATTGCTCCGGGCTACGCTCGTCACCTCCGGGACCATGACCAACCGGATTGACCAGCTGGCGAAAGCGGGGCTGGTCCGTCGGCGGCCCGATCCGCAGGACCGCCGCGGGGTGCTAGTCACCCTCACCGCCCAGGGTCAGCGACGGGCCGACGAGGCCCTCGCCGACCTGCTGATCAGCGAGCACGGCCTGCTGAACGGCCTCGGCGCGGCTGACCGGCGCACGCTGGCCGACCTGCTGCGAATATTGCTCGCCCCCCTGGACGCGGAGTAGCCGCACATTCCTGTAGCCGGCCGCGTTCCTGTACCCCGGCCGGCGGTCAGCCGGGCAGTTCCTCGGCGACGGTCAGCCATTGCTCTTCCAGGCGGGCTTTCTGGTCCTGGACCGTGCGCAGCTCGGCGCCAAGCTCGATGAGGCGGGCGTAGTCGCTCGCCTCGGCGGCTAGGGCGGCAGTCAGGCCGGCTTCCCGGTCACCAACCCGGGCGAGCTGGCGTTCCAGGCGCTGCAGTTCCTTGCGAGCGGCCCGCTGCGCGGCCGCCGTCGTCAGCCTCCCGGCCGGCCCCGTGGACGCGCTCACACCGGAGCCGCTCACGCCGGAGCCCGCCCCGGGGCCGCCCGCGCCGGGAACGGGTATGGCCTGACGCGCCCGGCGCTGCAAGTACTCCTCGACACCGCCGCCGAGATACGACAGGTTTCCGTCGCCGAGCAAGGCGACCACGTGATCGGTGACCCGCTCAAGGAAGTACCGGTCGTGGCTGACCACGACCAGCGAGCCCGGCCACCCGTCGAGCAGGTCTTCCAGCTCGGTGAGGGTGTCCACGTCGAGGTCGTTGGTCGGCTCGTCGAGGAAGAGCACGTTCGGCTCGCCGACCAGGATCGTGAGCAGCTGCAGCCTGCGCTGCTCCCCGCCGGACAGCTCACCGGCGGGCGTCCACTGCGTGTCGCCGCGTAGGCCGAGCCGGTCCAGCAGCTGGCTGGCGGACCCCGGACCGACATCGGCCTGGAGGTTGCCGCGCACCTGCGCGACCGCCTCCCGGGCAGTGAGCGACGGATCGAGGTCCGCCCCATCCTGGGTCAGGTAGCCGAGGTGCACCGTCTTACCCCGGATGATCCGGCCCTCGACGGCAAGCGCCGAGGTCCCCGCGAGCAGGTCGAGCAGCGTGGTCTTCCCGCTGCCGTTCGGCCCCACCACGCCCACCCTCTCCCCGGGGGCGAGCCGCCACGTCACGTCGTCGAGCAGGGTACGCCCGCCCGCCGCCACGGTCACGTCCTCCGCCTCCAGCACGGTCTTCCCCAGCCGGGCGGCCGCCAGCCGGGCCAGCTCGACGCCGTCGCGCGGCGGGGGCTCGTCGGCGATCAGCGCGTTGGCCGCATCGATCCGGAACCGTGGCTTGCTGGTCCGGGCGGGCGGACCACGCCGCAGCCAGGCCAGCTCCTTGCGCAGCAGGCCGCGCCGGCGCCGCTCGGTCGCGTCCGCGATCCGCGCCCGCTCGGCCCGGGCCAGCACGTAGGCGGCATAACCCCCGTCATAGGAGTGCAGCTGCCCCCCGGCGAGCTCCCAGGTCCGGTCACAGGCGACGTCGAGAAACCAGCGGTCATGGGTCACCGCGACGAACGCCCGGCCCAGGTCGCGCAGGTACCGGGCCAGCCAGTCGATGGCCTCGACGTCGAGGTGGTTGGTCGGCTCGTCCAGCAGCAGCAGGTCATGCTCACCGACCAGCACGGCGGCCAGCGCCACCCGCCGGGACTCACCACCGGAGAGCCGTTCTGCTGGGGTGGTTTGGTCTATGCCGGGCAGCAGCGCGGCCATGATCGCGCGGGTGCGCGGGTTGGCCGCCCAGACGTGCTCGGGGAGGTCGCCCACCACCAGCGAGCCCACCGTCCCGGTGAGGTTGTCGTGCTGGGTGAGGGCACCGATCCGCAGGTCACGGGTGCGGGTCACCCGGCCGCTGTCCAGCGGCTCAGCGCCGGCCAGGATGGCCAGCAAAGTGCTCTTGCCCGCGCCGTTGCGCCCCACGACCCCGATCCGGTCGCGGGCCGCCACCCCCGCCGACACCCCGTCGAGGAGCACCCGCTGGCCGTACCCCTTGACCGCCCGTTCCAGGTTGACCAGATTCACGACTTCTCCGAGGCCACGCCGATGACGGTCGCCCCAGGCGCCGGGCCGACCACGCTGGCGACCGCCCGGCACACACCGGCACCGGTCAAGGCGACAGCCAGGTCGCGGGCGTGCCGCGCGTCGCGGGCGAGGAAGGCGCAGGTCGGGCCCGACCCCGAGACCAGGGCGCCGAGCGCTCCGTGCTCGCGGCCCGCCGCCAGCCCACGGCGCAGGTCGGGGAGCAGCGACAGCGCCGCAGGCTGCAGGTCGTTGGTGAGCAACGGGCCGAGTTCCTCCGGTTCGCCGGAGCGCAGCGCGGCCATCAGGGCGGTGTTCAGCCGGGGCGGCCCGGGCGGGCCGGCATGGGCCGGACGGCGGGCCTCCTCAGGCTGGCCTGGCCGCCCACCGCGAGACGCCCGGAGCCGGTCACACGCGGCGTAGACCGCCGCGGTCGATAGCTCAACGGAAGCGAACGTCAGCACCCAGTGGTACGTCCCGGTGACCAGCGCCGGGGTGACCTGATCGCCCCGGCCGAGGCCGATCGCGGTGCCGCCGATCAGGGCGAACGCGACGTCGCTGCCCACGTGCGACGCCACCTCGCACAGTTCCTGCTGGCTGAGGCCGGTGCCCCACAGCTCGTTGCAGGCCACCAGGGCCGCCGCGGCATCCGCGCTACCCCCGGCCAGGCCGGCGGCCACCGGTATCCGCTTCATGATCTCGATGGACACGCCCGGCGCGTCCCGGCAGCCCGGCCCCACGGCGTCCCCCAGCGCGGCGACCGCGCGGACGGCAAGGTTGCTGCCATCCAGCGGGACGGACCCGTTGCCCTCTCCGGTGACCAGCACCGTGTCACGTTCGGCCGGGGCGACCGTGACCTCGTCGAACAGCGAAACGGCATGAAAGACGGTCACCAGGTCGTGGTAGCCGTCGGCTCGCGGCGGTCCCACGGAGAGCTGGAGGTTCACCTTCGCGGGCACCCGCGCTGTCACAGCGGTCACGATTCCCTGATGGTATCCGGCTCCAGCTGGCCCGGTCACCAGCTAACCCGGTCACCGCCCAGCCCGGGTCACCGCCCAGCCCCGGTCACCGGCCAGCCCCGGTTACGGGCCGCTCCAGCCCCAGCCACCGGCCCTCGGGCCGGCCTCGGCGATCCGGGCGAACTCCGCCACCCCGAGTGACTCACCGCGCGCCCGTGGATCCACGCCGGCGTCCCGCAGAATCCGCTCCGCCGCCGCAGGTGATCCCGCCCAGGAGGCCAGTGCGGCGCGGAGCGTCTTGCGCCGTTGCGAGAAGGCGGCGTCCACCACCGCGAACACCTCGGCGCGAGTCGCGCCGCCTGCGGGCGGGTCGTGCCTGGTAAAGGCGACCAGCCCGGAGTCCACGTTGGGCACCGGCCAGAACACCGTCCGCGGCACCGGCCCGGCCCGGCGGGCCCGGGCGAACCAGGCGAGCTTGACCGAAGGCACGCCGTAGATCCGGCTCCCGGGCGGGGCCGTCATCCGGTCGGCGACCTCAGCCTGCACCATGACCAGGCCATGCCGCAGGGACGGAACGGTGGCGAGCAGGTGCAGCACCACCGGGACCGCCGCGTTGTAGGGCAGGTTCGCGACCAGGGCGGTCAGCGGCTCGCCGGGCAGATCCCCGACGCGGGCGGCGTCAGCGGTCACCACCTCAAGGCGGGCCACCAGCGCTGGCGCGCGCGAGGCGACGGTGCACGGCAATTCGGCCGCGAGGACCGGGTCAAGCTCGACTGCTACCACTCGCCGGGCCGCCCCGAGCAACCCGAGGGTGAGCGAGCCGAACCCCGGGCCCACCTCCAGGACAGCGTCGGAGGGACTCAGGCCGGCCAGCGCCACGATCCGCCGCACCGTGCCTGCGTCGGTCACGAAGTTCTGGCCGAGGCGCTTCGACGGCCGGATCCCCAGCCGGCCCGCGATCTCCCGGATCTCGGCCGGGCCCAGCAGGGCGCTGTCCATCGCGGCAGGCTGGCTACCAGGGGCCGAAGACACGTTCACCGGTAGCGGTGACGAGTTGGCAAAGCAGCGCGGTATCGATCTGCTTGACCTCGGCGAGGCAGCGCAGCGTGTGGGCGGCCATGGCGGGTGAGTTGGGCTTGCCCCGGTACGGCATGGGGGTGAGGAACGGGGCGTCGGTCTCGACCAGGATCGCCTCGGCGGGCACCGCCTCGGCCGCGTCCCGCAAGGGCTGCGCGTTTTTGAAGGTGACATTGCCCGCGAAGCTCATGACGTAGCCGGCCTCCGCGCACCGCTTGGCCATGGCCACGTCGCCGGAGAAGCAGTGGAAGACCACCTTCTCCGGCGGTTCCTCCTCCTCCAGGATGCGCAGTACGTCATCGTGCGCATCCCGGTCGTGGATCATCAGGGCCTTGCCGGCCTGCTTGGCGATCGCGATGTGCGCGCGGAACCAATCCCGCTGGACCTCGGGGCGGGCGTGGTCCCGGTAGTAGTCGAGCCCGGTTTCGCCGATCGCGCGCACCTGCGGCAGCGCAGCCAGCGTGCTGATCTCGGCCAGCACGGCGTCGCGGTCAGCCGGGGACGAAGCGGCCGAGGCGGTCTCGTTGGGGTGGATCGCGACCGCCGCGTAAACGTCCTGGCGACCGGCTGCGCACTCCGCTGACCAGCGCGACGACGGGAGGTCGACGCCGACCGTGATAATCCGCCGGATGCCAGCCGCCTGGGCGGCGGCAATGACCTCCTCTGCTGGCCGCTCCATCAGGTCCAGGTGGCAGTGACTATCCAGCGCGTCGGCGGGCAGCGGCTCGGGCGCCGGAACAGCGGTCACGCGGTGCCCCCCGCCCCCTCCAGCCGGGCCAGTTCCTCGTCCGCGACGGACGGGTCCAGCTTCGTGAACAGCGGTGTGGGCGCGGCCAGCGGGGTACCCGGCGCGACCGGCTGGGACTCCCACCGCGCGGCGGTGCGGTAGTCGCCGGTGATGACCGGGTAGGACGGAGCGTCCTCCTCGTCGACCTGCCGGATCTCGGGCATGCCGGACCACGTCTCCGCTCCGCCCAGCATCCGGTACACCTTCTCCGACGACCGCGGCAGGAACGGCGTGAGCAGCGTCTTCGCGTCATCCACCAGTTGCAGCACCACGTGCAGGACGGTCCCCATCCGGTCCGGGTCGGACTCGCGGAGCTTCCATGGTGCCTGATCGGACATGTACTTGTTGGCCTCGGCCACGGTCCGCATCGTCTCGGTGATGGCCGACTTGAACCGCGACCGGCCCAGTTCCGCGCCGACGACGCCGAACGCGGCGCGGGAGCGCTCCAGGATCTGATGATCGACGTCGGAGAGCTGGCCCGGCTTCGGGATCACGCCGATGTTCTTCGCCGCGAACGAGATCGACCGGTTGACCAGGTTCCCCCAGGTCGCGACCAGCTCATCGTTGTTGCGCCGGACGAACTCACGCCAGGTGAAATCGGTGTCCTGGTTTTCCGGGCCAGCCACCGCCACGTAGTAGCGCAGCGCGTCCACGTCGTAGCGGGCGAGGAAGTCACGCACGTAGATGACGACCGCGCGGGAGGAGGAGAACTTGCGCCCCTCCATGGTCAGGAACTCGCTCGACACCACCTCGGTCGGCAGGTTCAGTTCTCCGAGCGAGCCAGGGGAGCCGTTCCTGGCGCCTTTGCCGCTGTAGCCGAGCAGCATGGCCGGCCAGATCTCGGAGTGGAAGACGATGTTGTCCTTGCCCATGAAGTAGTAGGACTCGGCGTCCTGCGACTGCCACCAGGCGCGCCACGCATCCGGGTCCCCGGAACGCCTGGCCCACTCGATGGACGCGGACAGGTAGCCGATCACCGCGTCGAACCACACGTAGATCCGCTTGTCCGGGCGGTCCCGCCAGCCGTCCAGCGGCACCGGCACGCCCCAGTCCAGGTCCCTGGTGATCGCCCGCGGCTGCAGGTCGCTGAGCAGGTTGAGCGAGAACCTCAGCACGTTGGGCCGCCATTGGCCGCTCTTGCTCTGCAGCCAGCTGCCGAGTACCTCGGTGAACGCGGGCAGGTCGAGGAAGAACTGCTCGGTGTCCACGAACACCGGGGTCTCCCCGTTGATCTTCGACCGCGGGTTGATGAGGTCGATCGGGTCCAGCTGGTTGCCGCAGTTGTCGCACTGGTCGCCGCGCGCGCTGTCGTAGCCGCAGATCGGGCAGGTGCCCTCGATGTATCGGTCGGGCAGGGTCCGGCCGGTGGACGGGGACTTCGCGCCCTTGGTGACCTTGGGGAAGATGTAGCCGTTCTGGTAGAGGCCGGTGAAAATTTCCTGGGCCACGGCGTAGTGGTTCCGGGTGGTGGTCCGGGTGAACAGGTCATAGGACATGTCAAGGCCGAACAGGTCCTCCGCGATCACCCGGTTGTACCGGTCGGCCAGCTCACGCGGGGTCAGGTTCTCCTTGTCCGCCTGGACCTGGATCGGTGTTCCGTGCTCATCCGTCCCGCTGACCATCAGTACCCGGTTGCCCGCCATCCGCTGGTAGCGGCTGAACATGTCGCACGGCAGGGCGAAGCCGGAGACGTGCCCGATGTGGCGGGGGCCGTTGGCGTAGGGCCACGCTGGGGCGGCCAGGATGTGGCGGGTTGAGGACATGCTCACCAGCCTAGGTGCTGCCGGGCGAGCCCTCGAACTCTTTGCCGCGCGCCACGGCGTCATAGACCGCTTGCCTGGACAGGCCGGATTCCCTGGCCACCGCGACGCGGGCGTCCTTGCGGTCAGCGCCCGCCGCTACCCGCGCGGCGACCTCGGCGGCCGCTTCCTCGGGGGTGCGCAGCGGACCGCTCGCCGGGGCGGACCGGCCGACGCCCTCGATCACGAGCGTCACCTCGCCGAGCACCCCGCCCTCGGCCCAGGCCGCTAGTTCCCCGAGCGTGCCCCGGCGGATCTCCTCGTGAGTCTTGGTGAGCTCCCGGCAGGCCACCGCGCGACGGCTGGGGCCGAACGCCTGGGCCAGTTCCACCAGGGTGACATGGGTCCGGCGGGGTGACTCGAAGAACACCAGGGTCCGTGGCTCGGCGGCCAGTTCCGCGAACCTGCGGGCTCGCGGACCCGCCTTGCGGGGCGGGAATCCCTCGAAGCAGAACCGGTCGCTGGGCAGGCCGGAGACGGCCAGCGCGGCGGTCACGGCGGACGGCCCGGGGAGCACCCTCACCGGGACACCTTCCGCCGCCGCCGCGGCGACCAGACGATACCCGGGGTCGCTGACCGCGGGCATGCCGGCGTCGGTCACCAGTAGCACGTCGTCTCCCTCGCGTAGCGCGGCGAGCAGCGCGCTCGGGCGGGTCCGCTCGACGGGGTCGTAGTACGACACGAGCCGCCCTGCGAGTTTGACGCCGAGGGCCGCGGCGAGCCGGCGTACTCGCCGGGTATCCTCGGCCGCGACGACCGCCGTCGTGGCGAGCGCCTCGGCCAGCAGGGGCGAGGCGTCGCCTGGCCTGCCGATGGGTCCGGCGGCTACCGTGAGCGTGCCGCTGACACTGTCCTTTGGGGCGGAGTCATTCATCGCGGAACCTACGTTATGCCCCGCACCCCCAATACGATGTGGCTCGATGATTGCATCCGAGGCCGAGCATCCGGCCGCTGACACCAGTTCCCGCCTGCCAGCACTTCGCGCCCGGCTGGCTCCCGCCATTCCGGGCAGCCCGTTCTGGGGCTGGGTGGGCCCGCTACTGGTCACCGCGTTCGGCGCATTCCTGCGCTTCAACCGGCTGAGCGTGCCGCGGACAATCATCTTCGACGAGACGTACTACGTCCCGGACGCGTACGGCATCCTGCGGCATGGCGTGGAGCAGAACTATGTCAGCAACCGGAACTCGCTGATCACGCAGGGTCACACGAACATCTTCACCTCGGGCGGCGAGTTCGTGGTTCACCCGCCGCTTGGCAAGCTCGCCATCGCGATCGGCGAGTGGGCGTTCGGGCTGACCCCGTTCGGCTGGCGGTTCTCCGTCGCGCTGTTCGGGTCGCTGGCCATTCTGCTGCTCGCCCGGATCGCCCGCCGGATGACCCGGTCCACCCTGCTCGGCTGCGTGGCCGGACTGCTGCTCTCCCTGGACGGGCTGGAATTCGTGATGAGCCGCACAGCGCTGCTGGACATCTTCCAGATGTTCTGGGTGCTGGCGGCGTTCGGCTGCCTGGTTGTCGACCGTGACGTCTCCCGCGCCCGCCTGGCGGAGTGGGTAGCGCAGCATCCCGGCGACGAGCGCGGGCCCCGGCGCGGGATCCGCTGGTGGCGGGTGGGCGCCGGAGCCTGCCTGGGCCTGGCCTGCGCGTCCAAGTGGGACGCGATCTGGTACGTGTTCGCGTTCGCTGGTCTCGTGATCGCGTGGGACATCGGGGCGCGGCGGTCGGTCGGATTCCGCCACCACGTCCGCGACGCACTGCTCGGCGACGCGCGCTGGCTGCCGGTCTCCTTCGGGCTGCTGCCTGCGGCCATCTACGTGGCGACCTGGACCGGATGGTTCGCCACATCCAGTGGATGGGACCGGAACTATGCGGCCCAGAACGGCGATCACACCCCGGTGATCTCGCCACTCGTCTCGCTGTTCGAATACCACAAGCAGATGCTCAACTTCCACGTCGGCCTGCACACCCATCACCCGTACCAGTCACAGCCCTGGACCTGGCTGGTGATGGCCAGGCCGGTCGCCTTCTTCTACCCGCCCCACGCGAAGGGGTGCGGATCGGCGAACTGCTCCCAGGAGGTCCTGGCCATCGGCACCCCGATGATCTGGTGGGCGTCGATCGCCACCCTGCTGGTGTGCCTGGGCTGGTGGCTGACCCGGCGGGACTGGCGGGCCGGGGCGGTGCTGCTCGGGGTGGCGGGCGGCTGGCTGCCCTGGTTCCTGTTCCCCGACCGGACCAAGTTCTACTTCTACGCGGTGGCCTTCGTCCCGTTCCTCGTGCTGTCCATCACCCTGTGCCTCGGGCTGATCATCGGCTCGGCCCGGGCGTCAGCCCCCCGCCGGACAGTCGGCGCGGCGATCGCGGGTGCCTATGTGCTGGGCGTTCTGCGGAACTTTGCCTATCTCTACCCGATCCTGGCCGCCAAGGTCATTCCCTACACATCCTGGCTGGACCACATGTGGTACCACGGCTGGATCTGACCGGCTCATCGCGGGCCAGCTCGGCGCAGGTAGCGAGCAACTGCGGGCTGGGCACCGGTAGCCGCTGCATCTCGCCTGGTTCGAACTTCAGCAGCCCGCCCGCATAAACCCGCCCCCGACCATCCATAACGCAACCGCGCAGGAATGCCCCCAGCCCATCGAGCGCGGCCGCTGACAGCGGCTCACGCGGGTATATACCGTGCGCGATGTTCAGGTAGCGGGCCCCGGCCAGGTTGCGCACGAAGGCTGGCGGCCGGCGGGCCATGTACGTGGCGAGGATCGGCGGTGGCTCGCGGAGCCGGACCCGCCACCAGGGTGTGCGGTGCCGGGCGACGTAGCTGTCCGCGGCGCCTGCAGCCCTGGCCCGGCTGAGGAACAGCTCGACGTCGCGGAGTTCCTGGGCGGAAAGCTCGCCGAGGTCGGCGGGCAGGTCGATGACCGAGCGCAGCGGGATGGCCGGTGCCAGCACATCCCAGGCCTGGAACAGCTCGCGCGCCCGGGTCACTGCCGGGAACAGGAAGCGCTCGGGGATCCGGCCCGCTGGATCTATCCCGCCCGCCCCGGCCGTCCCCCTCATCCCGTCAGACCCGGCTATCCCGCCGACGCCGGCCGCCCCGCTGGCCCCAGCCGTCCCGCCGACTCTGCCGACCCCGGCCGCTGCAACCCAGATCGCGTTGGCGCCGGTGACCTGACCCCGGTGGACCCGGCAGAGTTCGCCGAGCTCGACCCGGTCGGCCGGCAGCCGGGCCGTCCGCGGCGGACAGGACAGGCCGGCCGCCGCCCCCCGACCGGGCGCACGCGGCAACATGGGCCCCCAGTGGGCGGCGGCGGTGAGCGACTGGACCGGCACCGGCGCTCCGTCGGCCAGCGTGCCGAGTTCCGCCACGCTGGCGACGCGCCGCAGGCGAAGACGGCGTGGGCGGCTGCCCGGCCGGAAGCACGAGATGGCCGAGGTGGCCTGCGCGTCGCTGAACACTGGGACGGCAGGCTCGATCAGGTGGACCGACTCTCCACCCAGCGGGCCGATCATCAGGGCCCGCACCAGGCTGCCGTAGTTCACGTCGAGCCACTCCGCGGCGGTGATGAACGCCCCCAGATCACCCGGCACAGCGTGCACCGCGGTGGCGAGGTAGAAGTGCACGTGCAGTCCGGCCAAGCCGCTGGCCGGCAGGCCGAACGTGCGCGCGGTCGACCGCAGCCAGCCCTTCCAGGCCGGCGGGATCTGGTGGTGGCGCAGGTAGGGCGGATTGCCGAGAAAGAGGGTGGGGCCGCAGGCGGATGGCAGGCGCACCGCCCGATAGTCCTGCAGCAGCACGCGGGAGCGGTCGGCCAGGCCGGCGACGGCCAGGCTGGCCCGGCCGATGACCGCCGCGACCGGGTCGATTTCGACTCCCAGCAGCGACACATGCGGCCATGTGCGCCCGGCGGCGATGAGGAACCGCGCGGAACCCGAGCCCGGGTCGACCACTCGCACGGGCCCGGCGGCCTGGTTCCCGTCCACGCCGCCTGTCCCGTCGGCCCGGGCCCCGGCCGCGCCGCGCGCCCAGGTGGCGCCTGCTGCCCAAGAGATCATGCTGTCGATCACCGGCGGCGGGGTGAACGTCTGGCCGAGCGCCCGCCGCTCGGCGCGCCCGCGCAGCCGGCAGAACGCCTCTCCCAGCGGATCCTGGCCCGCTTGGATCAGATCCCGGACCACGCCGAGATCCGGGGTGCAGCCGGGCCCGCGATCGTGGTGCTGCCGCGCGGTGACGGCCAGCTCCTGTTCAGTATCAGACCAGCCGGGTACGCTGGAAGCACCGAGCCGGACAGCGACGTCCACCAGCGCAAGCTCGTCGCGGATTCCGCTGGTCACGCCGACCATTCTGGCGGGTTGCCAGCCGCATACTAACCGCGTCCGGTCACAACGGGTCGGAGCGGCAGGGGTTGGACCAGCAGAGCCCGGCTGCCGCGGCGGGACTGCTGCAGTTACCCGTAGCTGGCGTTCAGGAATATCTCAGCATGCGGGGGTAGAAAGATGATGACTGACTGTCGCACAGATTGTGACCCGGGACGCTGAGCCGGATGGGGCCTCTCGCACGTCTATAGAGTGACGGTCAACGGACGAAGCGGAGCAACGATGGGGTCCACCGAGCAGGCGCCGGACCGCAATGCGCGGTTCGAACAGGACGTCGTGCCTTTCCTTGGGCAGTTGTACCCTGCCGCGCTCCGCATGACGCGCAACCCCACCGACGCCGAGGATCTCGTCCAGGAGACGTCAGCCAAAGCGTACGCGGCGTTCCATCAGTTCAGGCCGGGCACGAATCTCAGGGCGTGGCTGCACCGAATCCTCGCGAACACGTTCATCAACAGCTACCGCAAGCGCCGCCGTGAGCCGAGGCAGGCATCGAGCGGCGACTTCCAGGACTGGCAGGTCCCAGCCGATCCGCTGGCACCTCAGGCGCGGTCGGCCGAGGCGGAAGCGCTGGACCGGCTGGCCGACTCCGAGATCCTGCGGGCCCTGCGTGATCTGCCGGAGGAGTTCCGGGTCGCGGTCTACCTCGCCGACATCGAGGGGTACGCCTACAAGGAGATCGCCGAGATCATGGGGACGCCGATCGGCACCGTGATGTCCCGGCTGCACCGCGGCCGCGGGCGGCTCCGCGACAAGCTGGCCGCCTACGGCCCAGGCCACGGCACGGGCCTGGCCCCCATGCCCGGCTGAGCTGCTGCCGACTGCCCGGCCGCCCGGCTTGCCCGGCCGCCCGCTTTGCCCGCTCCAGAGGCTCGCCGCCCGAGCGACCTGCGCGCCCCGCCTGCTCGCCCGCCTCGCTCCGGCTACTGCCGGCTACTTCACGCTGTAGAGGCTGAGCACGTCCGAGTCGGCGTGCCAGCGCCCGACTAGCCGCATGGTCTGTATGAGGGCCAGTTCGGCGCGCAGCACCGGGCTGGATATCGCCGCCAGCTGGGCCTGGCTCACCGACGTGACCAGCCACACCCTGCTCAGATTGTGCAGGCGGTCGTGCAGTGTGGCCAGGCTCACCTCGGTTCCCAGCAGGGTGTTCGACTTCATCGGGGACACCGCGAGCGAGACGTCCCTGAGCTGCCGGAAGGGCGCGGGATATCCCATGCCCAGGATCCGCTGGTTCCACGGGATGTAGAAGACGATGTCCGTAGGGCGCCCGTGGGCGGCGACGACCGCCGCGTCGTAGCGCAGATCATCCAGCCGGGACGACTGCAGCCTGACCGCGTGCTGCGGCGTGACCAGCAGGGCGGCCAGCACCGCCAGGACCCCGACGGACGGCAGCCAGGCCAGCGCCCGGCCCCGGCCGCTGGGCAGCGCTATCGAGACAACTCGCGCCAGCCAGGCCAGGCCAGCGGCGCAGAGCAGCGCCAGGGCGGGCTGGCAGAACAGCACGTAACGCTCGTCGTACACCGGCTTGAACCGCGACACCGCGAGCATGACGATGGGCGGCAGGATCAGCCAGGGAAGAGCGACGATGGCCAGGGTGGCCGACCCGCTGGCCAGGGTCGCCGGGCCGCTCGCCGACGTGGCCGGCCCGCCTGCTCGCGTCGCCGGGCTGCCCGCCGACGCGGCCCCGCCGCCCAGGGTCGCCGGCCCGTCTGCGGCCGACTCGCCCGTCAGGGTGGCCGGCCCGGATCTGGCGACCAGGCTGGCCACCAGGCCACACAGGGCCAGCGCCGCGATCGGGACGACAAGCGGCTTCGACCCGGCGAAGCTCACGAACAGGTTAGAGACGGTCCGCAGGCCCGGCTTGGTCAGCCAGCTGATCTGGCCGCGCTGCCTGAACCCCAAGAGGGCCAACGGGGCCAGCACGATGCCCGCGGCTACGGCGGCCACGAGCCACCGCCAAAGACGCGCTGGCGCCGCGCCCGACTCGAGCCCGCCGCGGCGGACGCGGATGATCAGCACCGTCAGCGCGTGCGCTGCCACCACAAGCAGGGAGAACAGGTTGAAGAGCCCGGCCAGCACGATCACTAGGGCGTACCCGGCCCACCATCGCCAGGTGTCGGCCAGCATGGCCCGGACCAGCAGATACGTCGCGATGGTGACAAGCATGGTGACGATCGCGTACGCGCGGGCGTCCTGCGCGTACCTGGTCGTCTGGGGGACGGCCACGAACAGCAGGCCGGCCAGCAACCCGGTGAGCCGTGGGGCTGGCAGGCTGGCCATCCGCGCCAGCAGCCTCCCGAGGGCCGCGGTCATCGCGGCCGCGACCGCCGTGGCCAGCAGGGACGGCAGCCGGATCGCTGTCGCGGACGTGCCGAGCAGGGTAATCACCGCGTGCATGAAGAGGTAGTAGGTGCCATTCACGGCGTCTGTGTGGCGCAGCAGCGCGAAGATCTGGCCGAAGCTCCGGTGGGCGGCGTCGACCGAGTATGCCTCGTCCCGCCACAGTGAGAGTTTGCCAAGCTGATAACCGCCGAACAGCAAAGCCGCCGCCGCGGGAATCACGAGGGTCAGCCAGTCGCGCAGCCGGTGTGCGGCCATCGCTGGATGCCCGGCGCCGGGACGGGCGGTCCCCGTTCTGATCACTCCCACGTCCGGCACCGCAGCCCCTTCCCGCCCTCAGCTGAACCTGCAGGTGGCGCTGCACGGCCACTGTTTCGGCAGACTACCTACGATCCCGGCCATCAGCCTCCGGCCAAGGCTATCCAAGGAAAGATATGACGCTATCCGGAAGAAGCTGTTATTGGCCCGTTACCCCGCGATTCCCCTGGTATTTGATTGGCAGACGCACCCGGCCGACCCGGGCCGACCGGCCGGCCAGCGCGGGCCGACCGGGCCACCCGGATCGGCTACGCACCGAAGAGCCGCTCGCAGACCCTGGCGGCAGCCTTGCCGTCGTCCAGTGGGCAGTATTTGGTGACGAACGCCTGGTACGCGGCGGCATGGTCGACCCCCGTGGTATCCAGGTCCGCGATCGCGGCCAATACCCCATCTGAGGTGGCCAGCAGGGGTCCAGGGGCCTCCGCCTGCAAGTCGAAGTAGAACCCGCGCAGCTCGTCGCGGTACTCGTCGAGGTCATAGGTGAAGAAGATCATTGGCCGGCCCGTCAACGCGAAGTCGAACATCACCGACGAGTAGTCCGTCACCAGGACATCACTGGCCAGGAAGAGCTCGGACACTTCCGGGTAGCGGGACACGTCGAGGGCGAACCCGCGCCGTTCGCCGACTGCCGCGTCGTCGGCCATCTGGTGGTGCCCCCTGACCAGGATCACATAGTCGGGCCCCAGCACCTGCCATGCCCGTTCCAGGTCAAGCCGAAGGTCGAACCGGTAGCGCCCGGACGCGTAGTACTGGTTGTCTCGCCAGGTGGGCGCGTACAACACCACCCGCTTGCCGTCCGGCAGGCCCAGACGGCGGCGCACGCTCGCGGCGACGGCGCCGGACTCGTCACGGGCCAGCACGTCGTTGCGCGGGTAGCCGGTCTCCCAGATGTCCCCCTCGAACCTGAACGCGCGGCGCATGATGCGCGTGCTGAACGGGTTCGGCGAGAGCAGCGCATCCCACTGGGCCACGTCATTGGCCAGCTGTGTGAAGTAGGCGGTGCCGCTGGCGAACTGTGGCCGCTCGATATCGAACCCGATCCGCTTGAGCGGCGTGCCGTGCCAGGTTTGCAGGTACACCTGCCCGTCACGCTTGCGGTAGAAGTAGTGCATATCGTCGTTGGCGATCACGTAGCGCGAGCGGGCCAGCGCCGTGTAATACTCCTCGGTCCCGTGCAGGACGACGGTCGCGCCATCCGGGGCCGGGGTGGACCAGTCGGCCACCGCCCAGATGTGCTCGCGGTCGTCGCCGCGGCGGCGTAGTTCGTCGGCGATCCCGAGCGGGTTGTCGGCGCACGCCTTGCCTTTCCAGCTGGTGAAGAACACCGCGTCACGCAGCGGCATCCGGCGTTGCAGCGGGTAGTATCCCCGCCGCATGACCCGCTGGTTGAAGTTGCCCAGCTCGGCCCAGCGCCTATCGGGGTCGGCCCGGATGACCGGCGCGTCGTATTCGGACGTCGTGAAGAGGTACGTCTTCGGCCCGACGACGACCTCCTTCTCGGTTACGGCGGCCAGCCGGGCGTGATCGTATCCGAGCGGAATCAGCTCACCGTCGCCCTCCGCGTGCCGGACGAAGATGTCCCAGACGCCGTCTCTGAGCGGCACAAGCTCGCCGAACAGCGGCACCCGGCCCACGGCGATCTCGATCGAGAACCGCCCGCCGTCACGCCGCCAGGGCAGGATGTGCTCCGCGCTGGACCCGCGCAGGCGCAGCACGGTCTCCAGATCGCTCTCGGCCGCGCCCTGGTAGCTGCCGCGCAGCAGTAGTTCGCCTGCCGGGCTCCAGGAATGCTCCTCGATCACCGGCTTCGGGGTGCGCTGGACGATCATGACGTCTCCGTAGCGGGTCTGCTCAACCGATACCTCCCGCGCGCCATAGCTGTACCTGGCCTCAGCCATCCCGGCCGGGAAGGCGACCCGCGCCCGCGGTCGCCCCGGCACAGTCAGATACAGCTCCCATTCCATGAGCTCCGTGCCAGCTACCACGGGGCCAGCTACCACAGGGCCAGCTACCACAGGGCCAGCTACCACAGGGCCAGCGGTGTCCACTGCGAGCGCCGCCATCGGCACCGTGGCGCGCAGCCGGACCGCCGGGCCGCCAGCGTCCACGATAGTGGCGTTGAATGGCTGGCTGGCCGCGCCCGCCTGACGGCTCAGCACGAGCTTGGCGCCCTGGCCGGCCGGCAGTTCATGGCCCGCGGCGTCCACCTCGATTACCACGTCGTCGCCTGCCCGGTGGAAACCCGCCAGTGTCACGGGGGTCTGTGTCAGCGCCACATGCAGCTGCCGCCCCACCCACTTCGCCCCAAACCGAACATCAGGAGCCAGCTGAACGAATCCAGGCCGTTGCGCACTCCCCACGACCGGGGTGTGCACCCGCGCTGGGCGCCAGACGCCATGCGCCCTGATCAGCATGAAGACATCCCAGTCCCCGGTCAGCCAGCGCCCGGCGAACCGGAACCAGCGGGGACTGATTTCGAAGCGGAACCCGGCCCACTCGTAGGAGTACCTGTCCTGACCAGAGATGGCGGTAGCCAGCGGATGAGGCAGCGAGCGGGCCCATACGATGATCGGCGGCCTGCGCCTGCTGCTCGGGCGCAGAATCACGATCTTGGACGTGTTCCTGCGGAGGGAGATGTCCACGGAAGGCACGTACGCGCAGCCGTTGACGACCATGCGGTTCCCCTGCCAGCCCACCCCTTCCACCAGGACGAACGGATCGAGGTCGCGCCAGTGCGGCCGGTAGACCCGGGCCGGGATCCGCAGGGTACGGTCCGTGCGGAACGGCAGATCGGCCCGGAGCCTGCCGAGCCGCCGCACCATGGGGACGGTCGTCACCTGCTGCTCAAGGCGCCAGTCGAGGAGTTCTTTGAGCTGCGCGACCGCGCGCCTCTCGATCAGGTAGTAGGCGAGCTTGCAGATGGCGGGCAGAGTACGGAACACGCGCCGCGAAACCTGGGTCAAATACTGGTTAGTGAGGTCAAGGAATTCCGTGAGGTAGTCGTCGCTGACCCGGGAGAGGTCGCCGACGTAGAGCCACAGGTCGTTCACCAGGGCCTTGCGCTGATGCTGCCGCAGCAGTTTGGCTGGCGCGTTTCCGGCGAGGAAGCGGTCAATGGCCAGCAACGCCGTGATGCGGTCGCGCAGGTTCCGGATGTCCGTGCGGTTCTGGGTGATGGAGAAGGCGCCGCGGCCGCGCTCCCGCCAGTAGTAGACGAGGTCGCCGATCACGTCCACGGCCTTGGCCAGGACGTGCGCCTTGGTCATGAGCTGGATGTCCTCCCAGACCATTCCCTCGGGGTAGGACAGGCTGTGCGCATCCCAGAACGACCTGCGGAACAGCTTGTTCCACACCGAGATGTCATAGAGCAGTTGCGGCGCGCGGGTGATGTGCGTGCCGATCCGCCTGCCCTTGATCGCGCGGGAGTGCAGAGCCGACTGCCGGATCCCCTCGGGGCCGATGCGGTACACGTTGCCCGACACGAAGTCGGAGCCGGATTTCTCCAGGGTGTGCAGGAGCACTTCGTAGGCCTGGGGCGGAAGCATGTCGTCGCCGTCGACGAACGCGAGGAATTCCCCGCTGGCCCGCTCCGCTCCGCGGTTGCGCGCGAACCCGGGGCCGCCGTTAGGCACGGTGAGGAGGGTAAATCTGGAGTCAGCCTCGGCCTGAGCCTGGGCGATCCGTGGCCCGTCGTCGGTGGACCCGTCGTCCACCATGATCACTTCGAGATCGCGGAAGGTCTGGGATGCGATGGACCGCAGGCAGTCGGCCAGCACATCCCCGTTGTTGTAGAACGGCACAACAACGCTGATCCGCGGCACCGCCAACGTCTCTCCTCACCCCGTTCGCTTGCTGTTTGCCTGCACTCCCTGATTAACCCCCGCCGGGGTTGAATGCGTCCCGCTGGTCAGCCGACTGCGGGTCGTTCCCAGCCCAGCCCGACCGGGTCATAGACCCGCTCAAGGTAGATCTGGTGCCAGAGCGAGAACACGATCAGTACCCAAAGGTGCCGCCAGCTGACGTCGGGCTCACCGGCTCGGAACCGCTCCAGGAGGCCGATCGCCGCCGCACGGTTGATCCACTCATCCGTCTGCGCCTCGCGCAGCAGCCGGTCCGCGAAACCGTACATGTCCCCCTTGAGCCAGTGCGCGATGGGCACGGGAAACCCAAGCTTGGCCCGTTCCGCCGCGGCCTTGGGCAGGACCTGCCGCATGGCTTCCCGGAGCGCCGACTTCGTGGTGCCCGCGCCGATCTTCTCCTCGCGGGCCAGCCGGGCAGCGACGGCCATCACCTCGCGGTCCAGGAACGGCACCCGCAGCTCCAGGCTGTGCGCCATGGTCATCCGGTCCGCCTTGACCAGGATGTCGCCGGCCAGCCAAGTGTTGATGTCAACCAGCTGCATGGTGGAGACGTCGTCCAGGCCAGCCCCGGCGGCCTGGTCGTAGACCGGATCCGTGACGGCGTAGGCGCTTGCCGCCGGGCCCTGGGGGACGCCCGGGCCGGCGATCACATCGACCTGGCCGTCGATGAAGACGTGCGCGTTTCCGATGTACCGCCGCCGTAGCGGGGTGGAGGTCCGCTCGAGGAAGCCCTTGCCCTTGACGCCCGCGGGGATGAGCGCCGCGGCCCGCTTCAGCGGGAAGCGGCCCCAGTCCGGAAGCCGCTCGCCCGCGCGCACCAGCCCGGGCTGATGGTAGATCGCGTAGCCGCCGAACAGCTCGTCGGAACCCTCCCCGGACAGGACCACCTTGACATGCCTGCTGGCCTCGCGGGCGACGAACCAGAGGGGCACGGCGGCCGCGTCGGCCATCGGGTCGTCCAGGTGCCAGATGATCCGCGGCAGGTGGGTGAAGAACTCCTCCGAGCTGATCACGTAGGGCACTGACTTCACGCCCAGCGCGGCCGCGGTCTCCTGGGCCCGGTCGATCTCGCTGTAGCCCTCGCGCTCGAACCCGACCGTGAAGGTGAGCAGATCTGGCCGCCGTTCGGCGGCCAGCGCGCAGATCGCCGCGGAGTCGATGCCGCCGGACAGGAAGGCGCCGAGCGGAGCGTCGCTGCGCAGGTGCACGTCGATCGAGTCCCGCATGACGTGCAGGATCTGGGCCGCAGTGTTCTCACCGTGAGCTCGGGACGGCCGCAGGTCCGCGCGCCAGTAACGGAAGATATCCACGCTTCCGCCCGGCCTGGCGATCATGGCGTGACCGGGCAGCAGAACGCGGATCGGCGGCGTCAGGGTCTCCGGCGGGGGCACGTACTGGAAGGACAGGTACTTGCCCAGGGCGTCGCCGTCCAGGATGCGCGATCCGCCCGGGTCGGCCAGGGCCTTGCGTTCCGAGGCGAAGCGCAGCAGCCAGCTGCCGTCGTCCCCGGCCGCGTATCCGTTCCGGGTTTCGGTGATCTGCCCCGCCGCGTGGCGGCCACCAGGAACGGCTCCTGGCCGTTCGGGCTGGTGGGCATGACCTGCGCCGCCGCGGCGTGCGCCTGGGTCGCCGAGTGCCGCGGGCCGGGCGTCCGCGGGCCGGGCGTCCGCGGGCCGGGCGGCCGGGCGATGGGCCGCGTGCCGCCCGCCGGTTACGCCGGCCGCGGGAGCCCAGACGGGCTTGTGTTCCTGGTCGATCGAGTAGAAGAACGGCTTGATCCCGAACGGGTCCCGCGCGCAGAACAACTCTCGGGTCCAGGTGTCCCAGATGGCGAAGGCGAACATACCGCGGAGCCGGTGCACGACGTCCTTGCCCACCCGCGCGTACGTCTCAAGCAGGACCTCCGAGTCGGAGCTTGTGCGCAGGGGCACGCCCTCTTCGCGCAGTTCCTGGGCGAGTTCGAGGTAGTTGTAGATCTCGCCGTTGAAAACCATCCAGAAGCGCCCGTCGGCAGATTGCATCGGCTGGTGGCCGCCGGGGGACAGGTCGATGATCGCGAGCCGCTGGAAGCCCAGGGCGACGTCAGGATCGGAGTAGAACCCGTCGTCGTCAGGTCCACGGTGGGCCATCCGCCCAGTGGCGGTCTTGACCCACGTGTGGTCCGGGTCTGCTTCGAGTGCCAAGGCCAGGCATCCGGCGATTCCGCACATCCACGTCCCCAACGATGGTGTCCTGTGTCATCTGCGCATCGATCCTACGGGGGCGCCAGAAGCGGCGCGGACTTCCTCGCCGGGCCGCGCTCCCGTTCCGCCCGCTTCCCAGCGCGCTCTGACCAGGCCTTCGTCAGCGAAGGACGGCCAGGCGAAGCGGGATCATTTACCCCGCCACACGGGTGCCCGCTTCTCTGCGAACGCTGTGGCTCCTTCCACTGCGTCCGCGGACGAGAACACCGGCGCCATGATGTCATTCTGCCTGGCGAATGCCTCCGCGCTCGGCCAGTCGGCCGACTCGACCACGATCCGTTTGGTCAATTCCAGGGCAAGCGGCGCATTCGCCGCAATTCGGGCGGCTAGCTGCCGGGCCCGGTCCAGAGCCTGCCCGGCCGGGACCAGCTGGCTGATCAGGCCGGCCTGCTGCAGGCGGGCCGCCCCAACGCGTTCCCCGGTCAGCGCGATCTCCATGGCGAGGTGGTATGGGACCCGCCGGGGCAGCCGCAGCAGCCCGCCCGCCGCCGCAACCAGGCCGCGGGTGACTTCAGGCAGCCCGAACATCGCCTCCTCGCTAGCCACGATCAAGTCACAGGCGAGCGCGATCTCGAAACCACCGGCCAGCGCGTAGCCCTCGACCGCCGCGATGACCGGCTTGCCTGGCGGCCGCTCCACGATGCCGCCGAAACCTCTGCCGCCGGCGAGCGGGTTCTCACCGGTCAGGAAGCCCTTCAGATCCATGCCCGCGCAGAACGTGCCGCCCGCGCCAGTCAGCACGATCACCTGGATGTCCGTCTGGGTTTCCAGGTCGTCGAGGGTCGCGGCCATGCCGCTGGCCACCGCCTCGTTGACCGCGTTGCGGGCCGCGGACCGGTTGATGGTGACCACGGCGACCGGGCCGTCGGCCTCGGTCAGCACAGCTTCCGACACTGGCGTCGCCTCCCGCTATTGCCCTCTAGTCCCGCGGCTACTTCGGCAGGAAAGATACCAGTCCCGTCCTGACCTCTCTCGTCCTGACCTCGCGCGATAGGCCCGGACCCGCCGGCCACCCCTCCGTGTGGGCCACGAGCTCTGAGAATGGATCATGACGGTGGTTAGGGCGTATCCCGTGGATCTTCAGCCTGCTGCGCGTCCGCGATCTACGGGACACGTCCAAGCGGCGTGATCCCTACCGGGCGCAAGTCACGCGCCGCCACGTCCTTTCCCAGGGAGCTTTTCCCGGTTACCGCCCAGCCCCAACCGCGTGCCCAGGCGCTCCTGGCGGCTGCCGCCGCCGCACCGGCTGCACCGGCGCTGCGAGTTCGTGTAAAAGCCGCCGAAGTGCCGCCCGGTACCGTTGCAGGCCGGGCACTTGCGGAAGGGGTGCAGCCGCAGCGATACCAAGTACCCCACGACGAACAGGACGACCAGTGTGACTAACCAGCCCATGCTGTCAGAATGGCGCCAAACGACACAGCTGTCGAGGTTTTTGCCACAGGCATCAGCAAGAACGCCATCCGGTCGGGCTCCTGATCATTTCGGCTGGAACCTGATGCCGCCATCGAACCGGATGACCTCAGAGTTCATGTAGTCGTTCTCAATGAGCGCCAGGACCAGGTGCGCGAACTCGGCCGCCGTGCCCATCCGCTTCGGGAACACTACCGGGGCCGCGAGCTTGGCCTTGAACTCCTCGCTGGCCGGTCCCGTCCCATAGATGGGCGTGTCGATGATCCCCGGGCAGACAGTGTTCACCCGGACACCGATGGCGGCCAGGTCCCGGGCGGCGGGCACGGTCATGCCGATGATGCCGCCTTTGGACGCGGAGTAGGCGACCTGGCCGGTCTGCCCCTCGATGCCGGCCACGGACGCGGTGTTGATGACCACGCCGCGCAGCCCGTCGGAGTCAACGGGCTCGGTGCGGGCGATGGCCGCAGCCGCGATCCGCATCAAGTTGAACGTGCCGATCAGGTTGATGTCGATGACCTTGCGAAAGGACGCCAGGTCATGTGGGGTTCCGTCGCGGCCCACGGTGCGGGACGCCCAGCCGATACCGGCGCAGTTCACCACCACGCGGAGCGGGGCCTCCTGGGCCACGGCGGCCTCGACGGCCGCGGCCACCGATCCCTCATCGGACACATCGGTCTTCACGAACAGGCCACCCAACTCGGCGGCGACCGCCTTCCCCCGCTGCTCGTTCAGGTCGGCGACGACGACCGTGGCGCCGGCCTTGGCGAGCGCGCGGGCGGCCGCCTCGCCGAGGCCGCTTGCCCCACCGGAAATGATCGCTGCGGTTCCGTTCAGTTTCATGGGCGGAGCATACTTGGCGGCCACGGACGCCAACCGAACGGGGTTCGGACGGGCGGGACGGGGGCGGGCGGGCAGGCGGCGGTGGGCGCGGGGGCGCGCCGGGATGGGCGGGCGGGCAAGGTGGGGGCGGGCA
>WNFE01000559.1_pt1 | contig 39489 bp, 38 predicted proteins | sample 5400451 | NCBI WGS metagenome assembly WNFE01 (sample SAMN13153344, study PRJNA577476) | soil metagenome | isolation source: 200 cm saprolite under Douglas fir tree site 2 hole 2 | place: USA:California | collected 2015-04-18
TTCCTTATGCACATCCATGCCGATATATTTGGTGCTAGTCATAAAAGGGTGTTCCTTTCTGGATGAGGTTGAGCCGAACACTCAAAACCTACTCCAAAAGGGGCGCCCTTTATATTGCGTCTTAGTGCAAGTCGGATTATCGGACCAGTACCCAGAGCTTCCGGCTTGGCACCTGATTACAGATACCAGCCATCTCCACGGGCAAGGCTACGCTTCCACCTGAAGCTGAACCACTTCCACCCTGCCTGAAATCGCGGCACTTCTCCGGTTGATAACGCGTTAATCAAGGCACGGAGCCGGCGTTGCAACTTGGCTTCGGCTTCAAGATTTCGATGCCACTCCTGTAGAATCCTTAAAGCCCATCCGCTCCCACATGGCAGCACCAAAGAAATAACCGCCCGTCAGCCAGATTGAATTCTAGCTCTTACCAGATTCCATCGGCGCACACTTTCGCGGACGCAGCGAAGCATTACCGGGAAAAGTTTGGCCCGATGAGGCACAGGGAGTCTACCCGTTCGACTTGGGAAGGCCGGATCAAAAATCATCTTGAGCCGGACTGGAAAGACGTTCCCTTAGACCTAATCACTTTCGACGCGGTTAGCGAGTGGGCAGTAAAAAAACGGACTGGAGGTCTTTCTTGGGCGTCGGTCAAGGATTCGCTGAGAACAATGCAGCGAGTCATTTCCGCGTTCAGGAAAGACAGGAAGGTTCCCTTCTCTCAGCGCGGTCTGATGCCCGACCGGGAGAAATTGCGAATGAAGCTGCAGAGTCGAAAGAAAGTATCGTACTCATGGAATGATGCGGAGAAGATAGCCGAGCACGTCCGTAAGCTGGACGGATTAGGCGATTCCCCCAGAGCACAGTACGCAACTCTGATTCTTCTCGCGGCTGCATCCGGTCTGCGCTGTTCCGAATTGCTGGCGCTACGTGGTAACGATCTGGACTTCGACGGGAATACCATCATCGTTGACGAAGCCTCAGACCAGCGCACGTCCGGCAAAGTCGGGGAATGCAAGAACGATGCAGCCTATAGAACCGTGCTTCTCGCGGATGCCGAAGGCAGGAAGGCAATGAAGTCCCTCAAGCAGTTCCTAGGGAACGCTACGGACTCCGATGCCCTTGTCTTCCGGTCTAAGCGCGGAGGACCGCTACTAGAGACAACGATCCTGAGCCAATGTCTACACCCGGCTCTGCGAGCGTTGGGATTGCCTAGGAGCGGGTTTCATGCGTTCCGTAGAGGATGCAACCGTAGATGGGAACTCGCTGGCCTTAATCCCGCAGTACATCGTCAGATGATGGGACACTCATCCGAAACAATGACCCGGCTGTATAGTGGAGATATACCGCTTCAAGACGTAGCGTCCGCATTTTCCAAGACGTTTGGCAATCAAATTGATGTTTTGGAAACTATGGAAACTGAAGCTGCAGCGTAAGTGTTTGAAAACATTGGAGCGGCCTATCGGAATCGAACCGACACCTGAACCTTGGCAAGGTTCCGTACTACCACTATACTAAGGCCGCTCAGACTCAATTATTTATAACACGCCTGCACGAAAACCAACAAGCCAACCTGTTCACGTTGTTTTTGCGGATTTCCTGTTCACGAAATTCTACGAGACTTGCGAAACCCGTACCGATTTCACCACGGGAGACCGCCGCTGACGGTCGGCGAATCTTGTCGCCTTGTCCTTGTCCGTGTAGACGCGCCCGAACTTCTCACCGTCTGCGTAATACACGGTCACCAAAAAATGATGGTGGCGCCTCCGCTTGTCTTTATTAAACGGCGCTTTACCCCTTTTGGCGGCTTTGATTGTTTTAGGCACGATCCCACGCTCCACTCGAAAAATCGTCGTCCTGCACTATCGCTTGAGAAAGGCCTATAAGGCAAGTACTTCTTCTGTATGCGAACGCTTGCCAGCGATGCTGCCCGGGAGCCAGATTCTGGATAGAAATTCGTACTCACAAAATACTCTGTTTGGAGCAGAAAAGCATGAAACATTTTGACTCCCCCAACGTCTTTATCTATGTGAGGAGACTTGCTGCCCGGCGGAAAAGACCATGATTATGACCATACAAAAGCAGCCGCCCATTCTGGAAGATCTGAGAAACCACTCTCCAGAGGAACTCGCTGAATTGCGCATTCTGCTGAGCGTAAGTGCCGAAATGCGTCCGGACCCACGCCGGCCAGGCTTCTTCGAAGTCCCAGGCATCGACCGCGTCTATTACATTTTCAAATATCCCAACGGCAGCAAAATTTTGCTACTCGGTGTTTGGGACCGCGATCGCGTTGCAGAGATAGCTGCTTTGTCATGCACAGCGGCCTGACTCAGTCACACTTTGCCAATCACACTTGGAACCACCGAAAATAAACGTAACCTAATCTTTATCTTTGTCCAGGTTTAACGACACCGAATTGATGCAGTAACGTAATCCTGTAGGCCGCGGCCCATCCTCGAATACATGGCCTAGGTGCGCATCGCAGCGGCTACATTTCACTTCGGTTCGCCGCATCCCGTGGGTGCGATCTTCTTCCTCGTCGATCAATTCGCTTTTTGCCGGCGCATAAAAGCTAGGCCAGCCGCAGCCGGAATCGAACTTCGTCTCTGACCGGAACAGCGGTTGCCCGCAACACACGCATTTATAGGTGCCCGCGATGTTCGTGCCTTCGTATTCCCCGGTGTAAGGCGGTTCGGTTCCCTTCTGCCGCGTCACGTAGTACTGATTTTCGGTGAGTTGTTTTTTCCACTCAGCGTCCGGTTTACTGATCTTGTTCTCAGCCATTACTGGTGACCCTCGCTCAATCGCTACTCTTTTCCATCCTGTTATCCGATTCGCGGCGTCCCATTGACGTTACAGAGCACCACCCGCAAAGTGAGATGAATGGACGATTCCACTTCAAATCCCGCTGATTCACCGGCGGTAGTACCCGCTGTCTCCGAGCTTCGCCGGGGGCGCCGCGCGAAGCTCGCTCGGCCCATGCGCGTTCGGCCATCTGAACCCCGCGACGACCACTTTGAAGACCTGCCGAACAGCGTTAACGCCTCAAAACACGGGATTTACTTCATCAGCAAACGCTTAACCTATTACAAGGGAATGCGCGTGTTTATCACTTTTCCTTACGCAGCAAACGATCCCATGTCCTCAGAATATGTCGCCGAAGTCGTCCGCATCGACACTCTTCCCCACAACAAATTCGGCATTGCCGTGGACCTGAAAATGACGGTTAATATGTCCTCAAACTCCAGGCCCGGCCCGCGCGCCTAAGAGATCACGTCATTAAACAAAGTTCGATAAACGGGATTTCAGTTGATGCACCCAACCTTTGTTTCTTTGATCTTTTTTTTGATCCTGATTGCAGTTCTCTTGGGATTTGGCTACCCCATAATTCGCGGTCTATGGTTGCGCTTTCGAATTCGTCGATGGATCAAGATGCTCGCCGCCGCCCGTACGGCGCGCCATCTAAAGCGCTTCACCGAAGCGGATCAGTTTCTGCGACAAGCACTCGACGTATGCAATCAACTGCCAAGACATTGGAAAGTGAAAGCGGTCACCTACTCGGAACTGGCTTCGCTTTACTGCGTACAGGGCAACTATCGCGAAGCCGAGAGGTTTCGCCGCGATGAACTTTCTCTTCGTGAAAAGTTTGATGGTTCCCGCGCGCCGGAAACTGTCGTGGCTACTTCCAACCTCGCCACGCTGCTGGACGATGCCGGGAAATCGGCCGAAGCCGAGCCGTTGCATCGCCAAGCCGTTGAAATCCTTCAACAACTTCCCAGTTTTGCGAACGAAGCCTCGAATTTCATGAACAATTACGCACGCTGCCTGCACAAATTGGGGCGCGTGGACGAATCCGCCAGTCTTTATCAACAATCCATGGCTCTGGCAAAGCAGGCGGGAACGGACGGCCCTCGGCGGTCCGCGAACAGCCTGAACAATCTCGCCGTTACTATGAGCGAAACTGCGCGCTATGCTGAGGCGGAAGCGATGCACCGCGAAGTTCTGGCGACTCGCCAGAAGGAAGCGGGCGCCGATAGTCTGCTGGTCTCCACGTCACTTACCAACCTCGGCTCCGTCAAAATGCGCCAAGGCGAATATGTCGAAGCCGAGGAGTTGTTAGCCAAAGCCTGGGAAATCCGCGACAAAGACTTACCGGCCGACCATCCGGACCGACTCTCGGCGCTCAACAACCAGGCGATCATCTTCTCCAAGCAGGGCCGCCTCGCGGAATCTGCCGCGCTGCACGTCCAAGTGCTGGCAGGCCGCGAACGCATGCTGGGGCCTGACCACCCCGAAGTCTCAGCGAGCCTGATGAACCTCGCGATGCTTCAGTCTAGCTTGGGAAAAAACCGCGAGGCCGAAGCGAATCTGGATCGTTCCCTGGCAATTGCCCGCCGCGCTTTTGGCGAACAACACCCTCACGTTGCCGACATTCTCAACAATCTGGCCGTCGTTTTCACTAGGGAAGATCGCCTGGCCGAAGCCGCTGAAGTCTACCGTCACGCTTTGCGAATTCGCGAAGCCATCCAGGGCGCTGATCATCCATCATTAGCGCAAATCCTGGGGAACGTTGGTGCTCTCGAGTTGCGCCTGGGAAAATACGCTGAAGCCGAAGCATCTTTTAATCGCGCATTTGCCATCGCGGAAAAAACTCTAGGTGCAGATCATCCCGAGCAAGCGCGGCGTCTCTCCAACCTCGCCATTGCCCATCTGAACTTGGGGCATTACAGCCGCGCGGCACAGTATGCCGATCAGGCTTTGCGCATTCGTGCGGTCAAATTGCGGCCAGGACAACTCGAATTCGGATTCAGCTGGATGAATCTCGCCAACATTCGCATCGAGCAGCAGCTCTATCCAGACGCCGCTGAGCTTTTGGAAAATGCGCTGTCCGTGTTTCGCGCCTCGGTGGGCGAAGAACATGAGCACACCGCTATCTGCCTCTCAAATTTTGGCAAGCTTCATCTTGCGCAGCTACGCTTGCCCGAAGCGGATTCTTGTTTGGCGCAATCCCTGTTGATTCACGACAAACTCAGCGGCGGCACGAGCTTGAATGCTGTGTTCGCCGCGAATCATCTGGCCGATGTTCGAACCGAACAGTCTCAATTCGAAGAAGCGGACACCCTGCTCAATAAGTCCTTGCAGGTCCGTGAATCCAAGCTTCCTGCTGGACATCCGCACGTGGCGCTCAGTTTGCATAGCCTGGGGCGTCTTCGCGCTCGCTATGGTCTGCATGCGGATGCCGAGCGATACTACAAACGAGCTCTCGCCATCAGAGAAGCTGCGCTTCCCTTGCAGCATCCTCACCGCGCTAAGCTCCTGGAGGACTATGCGGCGCTCCTTACCGCTAGTGGCCGCTCCGCCGAGGCCGCCGAATACGCCGCACAAGCGCATGCAGCTCGCGAAAAACACGCCGCTGACGAAGCTGCTGCGGTCTGATTCCGCATTGCCGAGCCAATCTCGCCATCGGCTGCGCGTTTTCATTGACAGACCCGGTGTTCCTCCTCTATTCTGCTTTCCCATGAACTTTACGGCTCACACCCATCGCCGCCATCACGATCCCGGCCATTCGCCGCGCGCACTGGGGTGTAGTTAGCTAACCGCTAATCAAACACTTTTAGCCCGCTGGCGCAGCAAAGCCCAGCGGGTTTTTTGTTTTTGCAGCAATTTTTTTCGTGAAGGAGCCAACGTGGAAATCGCGTTCGATAAGTCAGGCGGCTTGGTCCCCGCCATCATCCAGGATGAAGCCAGCGGCGATGTGCTGATGCTCGGCTTCATGAATGCCGAATCGTTCGAACTGACGCGCAGCACCGGCGAAGTAGTCTTCTTTTCCCGGTCGCGTAACAAACTTTGGAAAAAGGGCGAGACCAGCGGCCATGTCTTGAAAGTCTCCGACATTCGCACCGATTGCGATGCCGATGCTCTGCTCATCCGCGTCAATCCCGTCGGACCTGGCGTCTGCCACGAAGGCTACCGCAGTTGTTTTTTTCGCAGCTTGGATCACGAAGGGGCGCCTCGGGTGATCGCGGAGCGCACTTTTTTTCCGGATGCCGTTTATCCGTCAAAATCTCCATCCGCAAACGAGGCCAAGTAGCCATGCTTTCTCCGCCGTTGAAACTAGGCATTCCAAAGGGCAGCCTTCAGGACGCCACCGTCGAACTTTTCTCCCGTGCCGGATGGAAAATCAGCCTCGGCTCGCGCAGCTATGTTCCCGCCATCGATGATCCTGAAATTGAGTGCTTGCTCGTCCGCGCGCAGGAAATGGCCCGCTATGTGCAATCCGGCGCGCTCGACGCTGGCATCACCGGACACGATTGGGTGGTCGAAACATCTGCCGACGTCGAAGAGCTCGCTGAATTGGTTTACGCCAAGCAGCGCCTGGCGCGCGTCCGCTGGGTTCTGGCGGTGCCCGAAGACTCCCCGATCCGCGAGCCGCGCGACCTGGAAGGAAAAGTGATCGCCACAGAGGTCGTCCACCTTACGGAAAAATATCTTCAGCGATTCGGTGTAAAGGCTCGCGTCGAATTTTCCTGGGGAGCCACGGAAGTAAAAGTGCCGCAACTCGCCGACGCCATCGTCGAAGTCACCGAAACTGGCTCCTCGCTGCGCGCTAATCGTCTGCGTATTGTGGACACCGTGCTTGAATCTGCGACCGTTTTTATCATGAATCGCGCCGCCGCCGCGGGCGCGGGGAAGCGCGAAAAGGCCGAAAATCTAATCCTCATGCTCAAAGGTGCGATCGATGCCGCCAGCAAAGTCGGTCTGCTGCTCAACGTCCGCCGCGAGGATCTTCCCGCGGTACTTGCTGTTCTGCCCGCGCTGAAAAACCCTACTATCTCGAATCTCAGCGATCCTGACTGGGTTGCCGTCAATACCATCATTGAAGAAGCGGTCGTTCGCCAGCTTCTTCCCAAGCTCAAAGCCGCCAAAGCGCAGGGCATTGTCGAATATCCTTTGAACAAGATCATTCTCTGATGCGCATTCTCAAGCTCACTCCTGGCGTCGAAAAAAAGTTGCTCGCTGCACGTGTCTCGCATGGCCAGGAGGCGCAAACTGTCGCCGAGCAAATCATCGCGGACGTTCGCAAGCGTGGCGATAGCGCGCTTCTCGCGTGGGCAAAAAAACTCGACGACGCCGATCTCAGCGCAAAGAATCTGTGGATCTCGCAAAAAGAAATTCGCAGCGCCGAACGCAATGTGAGTTCCGATTTTCTTCGCGCTATTCGTCAAGCCGTGCGCAACATCCGTCGCGTCGCAGAAAAACAACTTCCCCGCCCCTGGTCCCTCGAAGTCGAACCCGGCGTTCGCATCCAACAGCGTGTCCTGCCAATCGAGTCCATCGGCTGTTACGTTCCTGGCGGCCAAGCTTCGCTTGTTTCAACCCTCTTGATGACTACAGTCCCGGCGCAGGCAGCGAAAGTTCCACGCATCATTGCCGTATGCCCCAGGCTAAACAATGAACTCCTCGCCGCCGCAAATTTTCTAGGCCTCACGGAAGTCGCCCGCATCGGCGGAGCGCAAGCTATTGCGGCAATGGCTTACGGCACAACATGCATTCCGCGCGTCGAAAAAATATTCGGCCCCGGCAATAAGTACGTCACCGCGGCCAAACAGCTTGTTTCCGCTGATTGCGCCATCGACCTTCCCGCCGGTCCCACTGAAGCCATCGTCCTCGCAGAACGCGGTAATGCCCGGTGGATCGCCGCCGACCTTATCGCACAGGCCGAACACGCTCCCGACGCGGCCAGCTTTTTCGTCACCACATCATCCGCCCTGGCCCGCGAACTTCAGCGTGAAGTGAAATGGCAGCTACAAGAATTGCCCCTTGGCTTAGCGAATATTCCCACTGCACTCGCAGGCGCAATCCTCGTCGCGAACTCTCTCGAACACGCTTGCGATTTCGTCAATCGTTTCGCGCCCGAACACCTCAGCCTTCCCGGGAGCTCGACCAAGCTTCTTCAACAAATTCGCTCTTCCGGCACAATTTTCCTTGGTCCGTGGGCCGCTCAGCCGCTCGGCGATTATGTTTCCGGCAGCAATCACGTATTGCCGACCGCGGGTTGGGCGCGCCGTCGCGGCGGCCTTTCCGCGGCCGATTTTGTAAAATGCATCAGCGTGCAAACCATTTCGCGTAAAGGTTTTCTCCGTCTCGCTGACTCAGCCGAGACTTTAGCCGAGGCCGAAGGTTTGCTCGCGCACCGTAACGCTGTAAGGATTCGCCGATGAAACCCCACTTGCCCGTGCGCGCCGCTATTCTGAAACGCAAAACCTACGAAGCTCCCGCGGAAGGCCGCGCAAACAAAATCCGCCTCGACTTCAACGAAAACACGGCAGGCTGCGGCCCCGCTGTGCTCCGTGCGCTTGCAAAACTCACTCCGCAGCAGCTCGCGATGTATCCCGAATACCAGAAACCCGCCGATCGCATCGCTCGCCACCTTGGCGTTCGAACCGAAGAACTTCTTCTCACCAACGGCGGCGATGACGCGCTGCGCGTTTTCTTCGATACTTTCGTTGAACCGCGCTCGCACATCCTCATCTGCGAACCTACATTCCCGATGTACCGCTACTACGCGGAAATCGCCGGCGCGCGCATCGAAGTTTGCCGTTACGACGTGCAGCAGCGCTTCCCGCTCGACCAAGTTCTCTCGGCACTCCGCAAAAAGCCTCGCGCCTTTTTCCTTGCCAATCCTAACAATCCCACGGGAACTCTTGTCCCGCCCGCCGCGCTCCGCAAGATCCTCGAATCCGCGCCCAATACCGTGGTTATTTTCGACGAGGCCTATGCCGAGTTTTCCGGCTTCTCGACCATCAAGTGGATTCGCCGCTATCCGAATCTTTTTATCACGCGCACTTTTTCTAAGGCCGCCGGCCTTGCCGCTCTTCGCCTCGGCGCAGTCATCGCAAGCAAAGATTCTCTCGCTCACGTTCGCCGCGCCATGCCGCCGTTTCCAGTAAACATCGCTGCGCTGGTCTCCGCCGAGGCTGCCCTGCGCGAAAGAAAAACCATTCGCGCTTACGTCCGCAATATCCAGCGCACAAGAAAATTCGTCGCCGACGCTTTGCAAAAACTCGGCATCATCACCTTTCCCAGCGCAGGGAATTTCATCCTTGCCAGCTTCGGTCCCAGCGGTCCCGCTTTTTTTGCAAAACTCGAACGCAAAGGCATCCTTCTCCGCGACCGTTCACGCGACATGGGCCCCGGCCTTGTCCGCATCACTATTGGCACTCCCGCCGAAATGAAAATTCTTCTCCGTGAAATTCGACGTACTTGGAAGCAGGGCGCATGAGCCGCACCGCCACCATCCACCGCACTACCGCCGAAACCGATATCCGTCTCCGCCTCAATCTCGACGGCCAGGGCAAGTCTAGAGTCTCCACAGGCATCCGCTTCTTCGATCACATGCTCGATCTGGTCGCCCGTCACGGCGCTTTCGATCTCAGCATCGCCGCAAAAGGCGATCTGGAGGTCGACCAGCACCACACCGTTGAAGATGTCGGCATCACACTTGGCGAAGCGGTGCAAAAATCTCTCGGCTCGAAAAAAGGCATTCTCCGCGCCGGATATTTCTTGATGCCCATGGACGAGACCCTCGCCGCGGCCGCAATCGATCTCAGCGGCCGCCCGCGCTGCGTCATCCATGCCAAGATAAAAGCTGCCAAAGTCGGCGACTTCACCGTTGAACTTCTCGAAGATTTTTTCCAGGGATTCGCGCAATCCGCCAAAGCCAACGTGCACCTGCGCTGCCTCTACGGCCGCTCTTCGCATCATCAAGTCGAAGCGCTCTTCAAAGCTTTCGCGCGCGCGCTGCGTTTCGCCGTCAGCCGCGACCGCCGCCTGAAAAATGTTCTCCCCAGCACCAAGGAGCTTCTGTGACCGTCACTATCATCGACTATGGCGCGGGAAACGTGCCCTCCGTCGAACGCGCCTTGCAAAAGCTTGGCTTCGCCTCAAAACGCGTCACGCAACCAAACGAACTCGCCGGAGTAAGCGCCATCATCCTGCCCGGCGTCGGCCACTACGCCGCAATCATCCGCGCCCTCGACCAGCAAAATCTTCGCGCTCCGCTTCTCGATGCAATCGCGCGAGGCGTTCCATTTCTCGGCATCTGCCTCGGCTTGCAGGCTCTCTATTCTTCCAGCGAAGAAGCGCCCGCTTTGTGCGGCCTGAATTTATTTTCGGGCTCCGTCCGTTCTCTTCCCACAACGGTAAAGCTTCCCCACATGGGCTGGAACCGCCTGCGCATCCAGCGGACGTCACAGTTACTCGGAGGCCTTTCCGAATCCGATTATTTTTATTTTGCCCACACCTTCGCTGCGGCGATTCCCGCAAACGAAGTCGTGGCATCCTGCGAGCACGGCGCAAACTTCACCGCGGTACTCGAGCACAAAAATATTTTCGCCACGCAATTCCACCCGGAAAAAAGCGGCGCCGCCGGCGCACGCCTGCTGCAGAACTTCGTGAGTCTAGCTGCATGAGCTCCACCCCATGACACTCGCCCGCCGCATCATTCCGTGCCTGGACACCGATGGCGCCCGCGTGGTCAAGGGCGTCAACTTCGCCGGGCTCCGCGACGCAGGCGATCCCGCTGCGCTCGCCGCCCGCTACAACGCCGAAGGTGCCGACGAACTCGTCGTTCTGGATATCGCCGCCTCGCGCGATCGCCGTCCCACTTTTCTCGAAACCATTTGCCGTGTCGCCGCTGAACTTGCCGTCCCGCTCACCGCAGGCGGCGGCATCCGCTCACTCGATGACGCCCGGGCCGTCATCCGAGCAGGTGCGGATAAAATCACCGTTAACACCGCCGCGGTCACACGCCCCGAACTCATCACCGAACTTTCCCAGGAATTTGGCGCTCAAGCCGTAGTCCTGGCCATCGACGCCAAATTCGAATCGAGTAGCGTAGCCAATCGCGGCTGCGTCGTTGTTGCGAACTCATCTGAGACCCCGCCGGTTGTCGAGTCTCAAGCAGAAAATCCCCACTGGGACGTCCGCATCCGTGGCGGCCGCGACTCAACCCACCTCGACGCCCTCGACTGGGCGAAACTCGCCGTGGAACTCGGCGCCGGCGAAATCCTCCTCACCAGCATGGACCGCGACGGCACACAATCCGGATTCGACATTGCTCTCACTAACGCCATTTCCACTTCCGTCTCTGTGCCAGTCATCGCCAGCGGCGGCGCAAAATCTCCACAACATTTCGCCGAAGTCTTCACCGCGGGCGCAGCCGACGCCGCTCTTGCCGCCTCCATCTTCCACGATGACACCCAATCCATCCGCGCCTTGAAACAATTCCTCGCCTCACAAAATATAGAGGTCCGCTTCCCATGCTAGTTCCCTGCATTGATCTTCAATCTGGTCAGGCCGTACAACTTGTCCACGGTCGCCGTCGCGAACTTTCTGTTTCCAACGTTAACGCGCAACTGCACAAATTCCGCCATTACCAATGGCTGCACATCATTGATCTCGACGCCGCCATGGACAAAAGCCAGAACGACGTTTTAGTCGCATCGCTGTGTAAACGGGCCCGCCGCGAATACAAGATGAAAGTCCGGGTAGGCGGCGGCATCCGCACCATCGCGCATGCCCAACAATTAGCAAAACTCGGCGCGACGCAAATCATTATTGGCAGCGCCGTCTTCGCTCACGGCAAAATCAATCTAAAATTCCTCCACGCACTCACCCGCGTCGTCCAGCGCAAGAAAATCGTGATCGCTCTCGACACTTACAAGGGCAAAATCACCACTCACGGCTGGCGCAAATCCATCGCCCTCCGTCCGCAAGAAGTCATGCCCGCTCTCGAACCATATTGCGCCGCATTCCTCTGCACCGACGTCGATCGCGAAGGCACGCTCTCAGGCGTCAACCTAAAATATTTCGCGGCGCTCCGCTCCGCGACCACTCATCCGATCATCGCCGCGGGTGGTATCAAGACCCGCGGCGAAATCGCCGCTCTGGCCAAGCTAAAAATGGACGCCGCCATCGGCATGGCTCTGTACAAAAATCTACTGCGATAATCTGCGCAGGAATTTAGGGGCGAAAGAAATATTGCGAGCCCTTTGTCGACTTACAGTCTGGTTGTTACCTGCTTGCGGTCAGGCGAGTCTTTGCCGCCAGCCTCTTCGCCAAATCGCGAACGCGTTGCAGCATTTTTTTGTTGGGATCATTGGGACGAAGTTTCAAATAGGTATCCAAATCACGTACCTCCCCGTCGTAATTCCCTGCCGCGGCGTCCACATCCGAAAGCACCAAATAGCCCTTCGGTGAGTTCGTGGCATTGCGGCCGATGGCTTCGCGGGCATGCTTTTCCGCTTCGTCCGGCCGATCTAGCTTTAGCAGCACGAACCCCAGAACCACATGGCCATCCACACTGTCCGGATCTGCTTCCAGGCCCTGGCGCACCACGCGTTCCGCTTCCTCAGCCTCTCCTTCCCGTAGCAACGCCAGTCCATAGCCAAATTCCGCTCCCGCGTACCGTCCCTCGCTCAAATCGATGGCTTTTTGAAAGCAGCGAAGCGCTTCTTCGTTATTGCGAAGTTGCAATTGGGCGATTCCTTCGTGGTAGTACACTTCGTAGTAACCAGGATATACACGAACCGCCGCATCAAAATGCCGCAGACTTCCCGCCGAGTCTCGCTTTGCCAGCCGTCGCAAGCCCTGCTCGAATTCGTCTCTCGCCTTTGACGGAATCTTCAATTCCCGAACCGAGACTCTCGCTTCTTTCTTAATCGAAGCGGGCGCGAAGTTCGAAACTTGCGCTTGTGTTGTTGAAGTCCAGCCAGCAGCGACAGCGCAGCTCACAGCGAGTACTGCGCGGCAGCAACTGCTCGGCCTTGCCGCTGCCCTTTTTGATTTCATAAACGCACCAGCCCTTCCGTGCGCACCTGCGGAGGGTCGCTAACAAAGTGTCTGTAGGTAAACACCTGTTGCTAAATTTATCGTCCGAATTAGTAGAGGTTGGGGAGATGCGGCTGGTCTAAACGTACTTCTCTCGTCGCGGTTGCAGGGCGGTCCAACTTCCAACCTTCATTTGCGCGGTCAAAAAAACCAATGCACGGGACGTACCAAAGATATTCGAAAGCTAAATTATTTCTTGACTACAGCATCCGGCGATCTCCTCCTCTGTCCATCGCCACCAACGTGTAAATATTCCCGCGGATTGGCGCATTCTTCCAATTTCATTTGCTCTTAGTCGGACTGCTCTCGTGCGAGTCCATTCGCGCTTGCTTGCCGCATCCGCATGACGATAGGAAAAACTTTGCAGCATAAAGGCTTTTACCTGTTTTGCGTTACCCATCACTGTAGTAATCTCATCGTCGCCAACGCTTAGTTACGGAATCCAGTCACTTCTGCCTATGCCTGTCCTCATTTCCATGCTGCGCGGCATTAACGTCGGCGGCCACAACAAGATCAAGATGGACGCCCTGCGTGCATTGTACATTTCGCTCAAATTCGAAAATCCGCAAACTTATGTCCAGAGCGGCAACGTTGTCTTCAAAAGCAAAGAACAAGATCTCGCGCTGATCGCAAAACGCATCCAACAATCAGTTGAAAAGAAATTTGCTTGTTGTCCGGAAATCATTCTGCGCACTGCCGACGACTTGCGCTCGGTCATCAAGAACAATCCTTTCGCAAAACAGCCAAACATTGACCCCGCCAAGCTCCTGATCACTTTCCTGGCCAGCGATCCCGGCGACCCCGCGCGCGAAATTCTCCGTAAACAAAAATTCGCGCCCGAAGAACTCCACGCGATCGGCTGCGAACTCTACACTTATTTCCCTAACGGCATTGGTCAATCCAAGCTCCCCTGGCCGCGCATCCACAAAATCCTGAACACACCCGGCACCGGCCGCAACTGGAACTCCGTCACCAAAATGCTGGAAATTGCAGAAAACCTCGAATCCTCGTAGTGACCGGCCACCACGCTCTGAAGGTAGTACCCGGCTTTGGAATTCGACAGTCGAGCTGCCGCTTTTCTTTGTAGCCGTATTGCCCTCCCATTCGCTCCCCCCAGCAAATTTCCCTCCCACCTGTCCCTCCCTGTCCTTTCGTACAACTCAATACTGGCCTTCGAGAAGCGCAACATCTCGTCCGCGAAGGTGTTTACTTGGAAGCAGCAGTAATGGCGTAAGACAACGCTTTTAGAGAAATAAGTTCTTGGCTTCTTTGCCTTCGATGCGGTGTGGGCACAAGGACTACTTGGGAGGAATCCGTCATGCGTAAGTTTTTATCAGTACGAATTTTGTTTCTGGCCGCGCTGGCTTTTCTTGTGCCTGCCGCCTCGCGTGCCCAGGTTTCTTTGGGCGTTTCGATTCGCGTAGGACCGCCCGCGCTGCCGGTGTACGAGCAGCCGCCGTGTCCAGAAGAAGGCTACATGTGGACCCCCGGATATTGGGCTTATGGCGACGATGGGTACTACTGGGTGCCAGGAGTGTGGGTCGCTCCGCCACGCGTTGGGGTTCTTTGGACGCCCGGCTATTGGGGCTGGAATGAAGGCGTATACATATTCCATGCGGGCTATTGGGGTCCGCACATCGGCTTCTACGGTGGCGTGAATTACGGATTCGGATACGGCGGCGTCGGTTTCGTCGGCGGAGAATGGCGCGGTGGGCGCTTCGCGTATAACACCGCGGTCGTCAATGTGAACCGCACCGTGATCCACAACACTTACGTCAATAAAACGGTGATCGTGAACAATACGACCGTGAATCGCACCAGCTTCAGCGGCGGACCGGGGGGAATTAGCGCACGGCCGAGTCGCGAAGAAATTTCAGCCAGCCACGAATCGCACATTCAAGCCACCCGCATGCAGACTTCGCACGAGCATCTGGCTCGTTCGAATCGCGCCAACTTCGCTTCCGAAAATCACGGCAGGCCGGCGACGGCGGCAATGAGCCGCGTCAACACCCGTGAAGTCAACCAGCAAGCACGCATCGCGAACGGCGTGAAGTCCGGCCAACTGACTCCGCGCGAAACCAGTCACCTGGAAAATCGCGAAGCCAAAATCAACCACGAAGTGCGCAACGATCGCGCAGCCAACGGCGGCAGACTCACAGCGCAGGAACGCGCCCAAGTCAACCACCAGCAAAACAATACCAGCAAGCAAATCTACAACGACAAGCACAACTCCAAGACTGATCGCCCCGTGCAGCAACACAACACCGAGCACGGACATAAGTAATACTACGATTCAAAAGAGCCGGCTCATTTCCCTGAAGAATGAGCCGGCTCTCTTCACTTTTTTGCAATTTCGCCCTGCTGACACTTTCGCAAGCACTACTGTCCCGTGTTTCAAGCGGAGGGACTCACTTCAAGCCGTTCACTAAATACAAATCCCCCACCACCCGGTTGTAGCTATACACAATGGTCTTCCCGTCTGCCGAAATTCCCGCTGAGTCATAGCCCGTCACGCCCGCGCGGTCAGCCGGCGTCCATTCTTTTACCACTTGGCGTTTCCCCGTCGTCACGTCAACTCGAGTGATCAACAGGGTTTTCCTGTCGGCACCCTGATAGGTAAGGATCGATTGCCCATCCGCGGACCAACGCACCATCACATCTGCCGGCTCCAATCCAGGAATCTCTTGTCCACTCTCCCCACCACTGATCGGCCACAGGAATCTCTTCCCATCCGCAGGTCGCCGGGCAACGAAAGTCTTGCCATCCGGTGCGACCACGTTCTTGGGCGCGGCATATCCTTCTGGCGTCAGTGCATGCGGCTCTCCTCCGTCGATCGGCTGCAGGAATACGCGCACACCTTTTCCTCCTTCTTTTGCGGTGATCAACAGACCCTTGCTGTCCGGCAGCCACGCCGCGTTCCGGCAGTCCAGCTTATCCGCCGTCAGTTTTCGCGTCTGCCCAGCACCCGTGGGCAACAACAAAGTCGGAATCGGTGGATCACGATGCGTGTCGAAGGCTGCAACCCACTCCCCATCGGGGGAAAGCGCGATCGCAGTTCCGTCTCCCAGGCGCACCGCCGGAGAACCATCCAGTTTCCGCAAGTACACCGAATATTTCGGGCCGCCCCCTTCGCCCGCTTCGCTGAACAGCGCGGTCTTCCCGTCGGGCGACAGGTCGGCGAAAAGCGACCAGTCCAGCCAACTCAACTCGCGTTCTCCGGCTTCGACTGTTGAAACCGATGCCAACTCCACGCGCTCGCTCGATTCCGTCAACAACGCGCGCCCGCCTTTCGCCGTGTCGTAAAGAATCATTTCGCCCGGCACCGCCGCAATCACTCGCTCGTGCCCGTCCAGCGTTACTGCATGCAGCCACCGGCTGGATCCCGTGTCGCTCGCCGTGAACCAGATCTCTGCTCCCTCCGGTGACCATGCCATTCCCCGCGCGCTGGTCCACATCTTCGTCAGCGTTTTTGTTTTCCCGGACAAATCCGTGACTGTGATCACGCCCATGTCGTCGCTGATAATCGGATGCTGCACAAACGCGATCTGCTTTCCGTCCGGCGAGATGTGCGGATTCCCGATCCATCCGTCCGTGTCGTAAATCTCTTTCCCGATCGGATACTCCAGAATCTCCTTGCCTCGTTCAACACGCACCACCAGCAATTGGCTGCCGTCCTTCGACCAATCCGCTTCCGCAACATCTTTCACGATCTGCCTCGGCGCGCCTCCGCCCAACTGCATCTCCGCCAGCGTGCCTCGTGTCTGAAACGCGCTGGCGCGCTTCGTATCCAGCAAGACTGCCGCTTGTCCCGTCGAGGAGATCGCCAGAATGTCCGTATTCGGCGGTAGCCCCATCGAACGCGACTCCGCTGCGCCCGGCCGCACCGAAAATACCTCAGGCAGCTCACCTTCCCACTGCGCGGAATAAATCACGGTCTGCCCATCCGGCGCGAAATGCGCCGCGCCAGGACTACCTCGCCGAAACGTCAGTCGCTGAAAATTGATCGGCCTGCTAGCCCCCGTTCCTCGGCCCACAAAATACGTGCCCGCCGCGAGCAGCAGACCCGCCGCTACTCCCGCCAGTGCCAAGGTTCTCCATCGTTTGCTTCCGGTTGCCGCAGCGTCCTGCTTCAGCGCTTGCTGCGCTCCCGTCGCTCCGGAAATTCCAGAAATCGCTTCCAGCGCGAACGAAAGGTCTCTCGCCGACTGGAATCGTGCTGCCGCATCTTTTTCCAGGCAATGATTCACCACTCGTTCGAACGCCGGCGAAACATTGCGATTGCTCGAAGTAATCTCCTCCGGCTCTTCCTTCAAAATCGCCGACATCGTTTCCACGCTCGAAGTTCTGTGGAACGCCCGCTTCCCAGTCAGCATTTCGTACAAAATCGCGCCAAACGAAAAAATATCCGACCGGTGATCCGTCGCCTGTGCTCGCACCTGCTCCGGTGACATGTAGCCGACCGTCCCCATCACCACGTTCGCATCGGTCGCCAGCGAAACTGTTTCTCCTTCCCCTTGTCCGTTACCCTGCGGCCCGGTCAGTTTCGCCAACCCAAAATCCAGAATCTTCACGTGCCCGTCGCGCGTCAGAAAAATGTTTTCCGGCTTCAAGTCACGGTGCACGATTCCCTTTTCATGCGCCGCTGCAAGTCCGTTGGCGATTTGGATTCCGTAGTCGGTGATTTTCCGTGCGGGCAGGACTATTCCCATCTGCGGATTGCTTGCTGCGTCGACCCCACCAGAGCCTGCGCCCGGCGCTCCACTTCCTGTCGCCCCGCTCCCCGGCGTTGGCTGGCTCGCCTGTACTCGCCCTTTGCTCTTGCGTCCGGCGTGATTGTTCAGCCGCTCCCGCAGCGTCTCGCCCTCTAGTAGCTCCATCACCAGATATGGCGCACCTTCGTGCGACCCCACATCGAAAATGCTCAGGATGTTGGTGTGATTCAACGCGCTCGCCGCGCGTGCTTCCTGCTCGAACCGTTTCAATCGCTCCGCGTCCCGTGAAAGCGACGCTGGCAATACTTTCACCGCCACGTCACGTCCCAACCGCGCATCGCGGGCGCGATACACCTCGCCCATCCCACCCGCGCCGATGGACTCAACAATTTCGTAGGGGCCTAACTTGAAACCAGGGCTGAGAGTCATATTGGGCTGTGATTATACACACTCCTATCCCGCCTCGGAGCCCTCTCAGACCTCATACACTCGTGTAGCCGATCTCAGCTCTCTCGCGTTACGATACTCATCCATGCGCACTCTTGTCCTATCGCTCCTTCTTGCTTGCAGCATTTCCACTGTACTCGCGCAAACGCCGCCTGCGCCCAAGCCCGACGCCGCACTGCCCTTCACCCTTAAGCCACTCGGCCACGGCATTTACGCCGCCATCGACAATGCCAAAGGTGAGTCAGGCGCCAACGCCGGCTTTGTGGTAGGTGACGACGGCGTCGCGGTGATTGACACTTTCGAAAACGAGCCCGCCGCACAGGCCTTGCTCGGCGAAATTCGCATGGTCTCGAAACTTCCCATCAAATTCGTTATCAACACCCACTACCATCTCGACCACGTCGCGGGAAATGCCGTCTTTGCCAAAGAAGGAGCAGTGATCGTTGCTCATCGCAATGTTCCCTCCTGGATTCACACTGAAAATCTTAAATTCTTCGGCAAGGACATTACGCCTGAACAAAAATCCCAGGTCGAAAATCTAGCTGCCCCAACGATGCTCTATGATTCCGAAACCGAACTTCGCTTGGGTGCCATGGCTCTTCACGTCCAGCATTTCCCCGGCCACACCGGAGGCGATTCGGTCGTAATCGTGCAGCAGGAGAAATCCGCGGTCATCTTTTGCGGCGATCTTTTCTGGAATTACACTCTCCCCAATCTCATCGACGCTTCCACTCTTCCCTGGATCGAAACTTTATCCACGTTCACCAAATTTGCCGCGGTCTCTCCGATTCAGTTCATTCCGGGCCACGGCGATCCGGGTAACTCCGCCGACGTCGCGGCGTTCCGCGGCTACTTATCCGATTTGCGTGAATGGGTTTCCGCTGCAAAAAAGGACGGCGACACCGGGGCATCTCTCGTCGAAGCCGTTTTGCCGCAAATGAAGAAAAAATACGGTTCCTGGCACTTATTCGACTATTTCTCGAAGCGCAATATCGCCGACTTCGAAGCCGAACTCAACAATACCAAACACATCCCCTCCGCCCAGCGCTAGCTCGGAATGGGCACTGCGCGGCGCGAGATGGCAACTCCGTTTTTCATGGCACTCATTCGAGTGGTGGCAGGCCGACCTGCGCGACCAGCTTGCGAAAAGAGGGATCGTCATGCAGGGACCGCAAGTTGTATTCAACACGAACAGATGTGGCCCCCGCCTCGTGCTTTGCGACCGCAGTTTGCAGCAAATCCAGCGTGTGCTGCTTGTCCCCCAATAAGCAATAGGTCAAGGCCAAGTCATACGCGTCGATCCTTCCGTTGGCATACAGCTCTTTCTGGGCACTCAGCATGGCGCGAAGCATACCGGCGCCTCCGGAGACAGCGAATCCCTTCTCGCCTGCCACGACGATCTCGAGCCGGCTCTGGTCCTGCAGGATAAGCGCAGCTTTCCTGGATTCCGAAAGATAGTCCTTGTAATCCTTGGCATCGAGGTCCACCTCGGCCAAATAAGCGTGGGCGAAAGAAACGCGGGCTCCGTAGTCTCGATCTGCTTCAAGAGCCCAATCGCCTGATTTGTTTGGCCTGCCAAGAAGAGAATGAGTCTTTTGTCTGCGAGTATCGGAGAGGACTTTGGATCCAGTTTCCGGGCTTTCTCAATTTCCGCCAATACATCCTGAGAGCGGCCCAGAGCCATGAGAAACGTGGCATACCAATGGTGGGCTACCACGGAATTGGGATCCAATGCGATGGCGCGCTGGAATTCGTGCTCAGCTGGCGAAGACTGGCACTGAGAGGGAAAGTGGGCCAAGAGGGTTCCCTAAGAGAGGGTTTGGAGGCGTCGATTCGAGAGCGCGCGCGGGAAATCATTGAGATGGCCCTGGAGCAAGAAGTGGAATCGGCGTTGGGTGCGCCCGCAGTCGGCGTGTGGCAGGACGGAACGGTTACCGGCACGGGCGAAAGAGACGGCGGCTGACGCTGCGGACGGGCACGGTTGGTGTGGAAGTACCGCGAGCCCGGTTGGTGCCGTGCTACCGGCGCAGCAGCCCGGAAGTCGAGCAGAGCGTGCTCGGAGTCTATCTGTCGGGATCGAACACACGGCGGATCCGCCGTTCGCTCGAACCGTTGCTGGCTGGCGCCGCGTTCGGCATGCAAAGCGGCTAACGTCCATTCAAGATGCCTCGAAAATTCCGCTTTTGGATTCGGCTGCAGCAACCAACTTGCTCCGAAAACAGAATAGTGATCTCCAAGCGTTCGCCACTAAACAGGAACTATAGTTCCTGTTTTTTTGCGTAAGCCATTATTTTCCAATGATTTCTTAGCGGATATACGCGTCCGTGATGTACTGCTGCACCATGCGCTGGGTATTAAAAAACGATCCATTGATCGCAATGGCGTGCTGCATCACGGTCAAATACTTGTGCCGTTCGTTGTAAAACATCGGCAAAATCACGTGTTCCAATGTGTCGTACAGCGATTCCGCGTCTGCGGCGTTGTCCAGGCTTTCGTCTCCGCTATGCCGCAATTCTCCAATCGCCCAACCGGTCACTCCCTCAATATGCCCTTCGACCCACCAGCCATCCAGAATGCTCAGACTCGGCACTCCATTCAGCGCCGCCTTCATTCCGCTCGTACCGCTCGCCTCCAACGGAAACTGTGGCGTGTTCAGCCACAAATCCACGCCTGCGGTAATTTTTCCGCCCACTTCCATGTTGTAGTTGTCCAGGAAAACCACCTGCACTGATTTCTTCAGCGCTTTTTTCGCGCGGAAAATTTTCCGGATCAATTCTTTTCCGCCGCCGTCGTTCGGGTGCGCCTTTCCCGCAAATACAATCTGAAATTTTCCGGCGTTCTTGGAAATTTCACGCAAGCGGTCCAAGTCCGACAAAATCAAATCGGCGCGCTTGTACCCGGTCGCCCGGCGCGCAAACCCAATCGTGAAGACATCGGGATCGAGTTGCAGGCCGGTCTTCTTGTGGACCTCTTCAAAAAGTTCATGCTTGGCCAGCAGGTGCGATGACCACACCTCTTCCTGCGGCAATCCCAGCGCACTGCGCAAACTGTAATTATCTTCGCGCCAAGTCGGAATGTAGCGATCCAGAGTCGCCTGAAACGACGGAGCGGTCCAGGTCGCCGCGTGCACGCCGTTGGTGATGGCTTCGATCGGCACTTGCGGAAACATCCGCCGCGATACTTCTCCGTGCATTTTCGCCACGCCGTTGACGTACATGCTCATGTTCAGCGCCAGGTGCGTCATGTTCACCGACGCGCCGCGCTTCGCGGCTTCCTGCAAGCCCGGAAAATTCGTTTCCGCCTGCAACACGCGTCGCAATAATTCTGCGGACGATGCGTCTTGCAAATCCAGGAAATCCCGCTGCTCCGGAAACGCGCGCGTCAGAAATTCCATCGGGAAACGGTCGTGACCCGCGGGCACTGGAGTGTGCGTCGTGAACACGCACTTGCTGCGTACTTTTTCGATGTCTTCGCCGCGAATGGATTCGCGTCCGTTTCTTTCCGCCTCTTCGCCGAGTAACTCCAGCGTCAACAGCGCCGCGTGCCCTTCGTTCATGTGGTATCGCGCCAGCTCTGTGTGGCCCAGCGCACGCAGCATGCGCACGCCGCCTATTCCCAGCAACACTTCCTGGCACAACCGGTAGTACGGATCTCCGCCATACAAACTGCCGGTCAGATTACGATCGCGCTCCGCATTGGACGGCAAATCCGCGTCCAGAAAATAAACCGGCACCTCAAATCCGCGCACGCCTTTGGCGTCGTACCGCCACGCGCGCAATTCCACGCGGCGATTTTCCAGCGGCACGGTGACGCGCGCCGGCTCTTCCGTCAGAAAATCTTCAACTTTCCACTCCACCGCTTCTTCGCTCTGCGAGCCGTCGTCCGCCAGCACTTGCGTGAAGTATCCCTTGCGATACAGCAGGCTCACCGCAACCATCGGCAGCCGAATATCGGCTGCCGCGCGGATGGTGTCTCCCGCAAGGACACCCAGGCCTCCCGAATAGCTCGGCATGTCGTTCTCCAGCGCAATTTCCATTGTGAAATAGGCAACCAGACGTTTTTGCGGCGTCAACTCTTACCTCATCGGTGGACAGGCGCGGCGAGCACGGCGCGCTTCGCATTTCGCTTCATTTGCACCCAAGTTAGAATGACTATTCTGAGGGTTTCTGGCTATTCAGGCAAGAACATCGAATCCGCAAAACTCAAAGTGTTTCCAAAGGTCAGGAAACACCAAACGAAATCGGAAGTCTACTTTTTGTCGCCGCAACTCTTGCGTACTGGGTTTCGACGTCTGTTCAAACCAATCCGCTCTGGAAATAATAGAGATCCTAGAACGAAAGCCGGGCGCCCAGTTGGATTTCGCGGCCCGGAGTCATGGCCATGGTGATAGTGCCGAACTGCGGCGTATTGACGAAACGGTTCGGCGTGCCGAGATTGACCTTGTTCAAGGCGTTGAAAGCTTCTCCGCGGAACTGAAAGTTAAGTTTTTCCGTAATGCGGAAAGCACGCTGCAGAGCGATGTCCATCGTCTGCATGCCCGGCCCAGTTACAGTGTTTCGACCAGCATCGCCGTAAGTAAAGGCTGCCGGTGTAGTGAAGGCCGCTGGATTAAACCACGCGTCCGCGGTGTGCGTTCCGGGACCGAAAACAGGCTTGCCAGTGACGTTGGCGCGAATCGGGTTTTCACCGAGGACAGTGCCTGAATTTGCGGTATCGCCGAAAACAGAAATCGTGAACGGCATTCCCGACTGCACCTGGTAGATGGTCGAGAGGGTCCAATTCTGTGTGAGCAAGCGGGTAAACTCCGCGCGTCTGTAGGCGGGGATGGCGTAGACGGCGCTTAGCGCGAAACGGTGGCGCACATCGCATCCAAGCCCTTTCTCAAGGGCCAGCTCATTGTTATTTTGCGGGATCGATGATTCGTCCATGGCAGAACGGAAATCCGGGGCATTGGCGAGGCTCTTCGAGAAGGTGTAGTTGGCGAGAAAGCTCAGGCCGTGCGAATAACGGCGGCGGACGTTGACATAACCCGCGTCGTACCAGCTCTGCGCGCTGTTTTCGAGCAGGTTAATGGTGCTGACCGGGAAAGTCGTGCTCTGAATGACGGCATCGGTGCTGCCGGGGGGCAAAGTGGTGTCCGGCACGAAGGTAAGAGTTTTGAATGGGCGGCGCGGTCCGAGCGGGCCGGGTCCAGGGAGCGTGTTGTTGATCAGATGTGCGCGCTGCAAATGGAAACCACGCGAGCCGATATAGCCAACTTCGACGGAAGTGTTTGTATCGAGGCTCTTTTGCACCGAAGCATTCCATTGTTGCACGTATTGCGCGGGCGAATGAGGATCGAAGGCCGTGAAACTCACGGTTGTCGCGGGCAGAGTTCCTGTGCCCAAGACCGGCGTGCCAAAATTCATGCCAGTGTTAAATAGCGCCGCAGGAGGAGTGAAATTGTCCGCTTGCTGCGTTTCAGGGAAAACATACGGGACGTTGTGGCGTTGATTGCACCAGGTGTTTAGATCCACGGGCGTGAAGAAAATGCCGTACGACGTGTGCAAGACCAAACCGTGATTGGGCAGATTCTTTGCGATACCGAGACGCGGCGCAAAGTTGTGCTGGTTTGCGTACATCAGTCCTCGCGGATAGCCGTTCTGTCCGCCGACAAAAACGGAAGGCACGCCATTCTGGAAAATCAGATTGGTGTTGGTGTTGTTCTTGTCATACAGAGGACTCGAGTATTCGTAGCGAACGCCCAGATTCAGCGTAGTAGTTGAAGTCACTTTCCAACTGTCTTCGACGAAGGCGTCACCGCCCCAATTTCGCAAATTCATCTGCGGGATTCCGGCTTGGCGCTGCTTCACCGCCGGCAGGCTGAGCAAGAGACTGGCGAATCCAGAGCCGCTGCCATCATTAAAGCCAGATTCAGTGGTGTAGCCGTTCGTGTATTGGTAAAAGCCGCGATTCTGGAAAAAGCCCCACATCGGCCAGGTGTACCAATGGAAATCGCCGCCAAACTTTATTCCGTGGCGGCCTTTTTCCCAGGCGTAGGTGTCGCGGATTTCGTACATGGTGTCCCACGCGTGCATGGGCGTTGCGGCAAAAGTATCTCCGATCCCGGTGTAGCCTTGCGCGGCAAACCACGGCGCGCCCCATGCGTTTTGGCCGCCGAAACCCACTCCCTGAATGCCGAGTTGACCGACGAAGTCATTCACGGCATCGTTTTGCGAAGTGCGATCCATCGATAGTCTCGAGACCGCGATCGATACCGTATTCACTTTGTTCGCGGCGAAAATATGATTCCAGGAAATCACCGCTTGCTGCGAACGGTTATCGAAGTTGGCGCCGAACCCGGGAAGATTCTCAGTGGTGGAAGTCATCCCGCTGCTCGGGGAAAAGCCATTCTCCTGACCGATTGAGTACCTGCCGAAGAGAGTGTCGCCGCCGGAAAAGTTGTGATCGATGCGAACTGTTCCCTGATCCTGGAAATGGGTTTCATTGCGGACATCAAGATAATTGTTGGAGTCCGCGGCGCCGCTCGTCATCATCATGTTCGGCATCGGGACGTGCTGCATCAAAAATGCTTCGAGCAAAGGATTTATTCGGTCGCTCGGGATAATGTTTCCGGGGAACTGGTTACGCGTGTATGGAAAATTGTTAGGACCAGTGGCTTTCGTCTTGTCAAAATTGGGATTAGCGACAGCGGTTGTCGGATCATAAATCTTAACGTTGCTCATACTGAAATCGCCCTGAATTTCTTCCGGCGTGGGTACCGTCAGAATCTGAGCATCCGCTTGAGCTAGCCGCAGGCCTTCGTAGTTGACGAAGAAGAAGGTATTTTTCCTGATCAGCGGCCCTCCGAACGACGCACCGAAATTGTTTTGTACCAGGTGATTGTTGCCCATGGACTCGAATGTGCTGGCATCCATGGCACCATTGCGTAGAAATTCGTAAGCCGTTCCATGAAATTGGCTGGAGCCGGAATGCGTGACGATATTGATCTGTCCGCCGCCAGCGCCACCCATATCCGCCGTATAGCTGCTTGTTTCCACTTGAAATTCTTTCACTGCGTCCGGCGAAGGACTTAAATTTTGCGTGTTGAACGTCGGATCGGTATTGCTAGCGCCATCCAGCAGAAAAAAGTTTGCGTTCGGTCGTGCCCCGCCGATCACCACCGCCGAGCGTTGCCCAGGCCTCCAGTAGAGTGGATTTGTAGAGCCGGTCTGCGCGCCAAAACCCACGTGGGCGCCTGGAACGGTAAGGACGAGGTCGATCAGCATGCGGCCATTGAGCGGCAGTTCGCGGATGGATGTTGGCTCGACGACTTCTCCGACGCTGGCGTCCGTCGTGCGCAACACTTCGCTCCCGGCGGTGACTTTCACTCCCTCTGCGACGCTGCCAATCTTGAGCGCGATATCTAACGCCAGTTTCTGGCCGACTTCCAGCCGCAATGTTTGCTTGGCCACGGCGAAGCCCGATGCGTCGATTTTCAATTCGTAATCGTCGGGCAACAGCGCCGGGGCTTCGAAGGCTCCTTGTTGGTTGGTGATGACGCGGCGGATCGCGCCGGTGCTCACGGCCGTCAGCTGGACTGCGGCCCCAGCGACCGGGAGATGCTGCAAATCAGTGACGGAGCCCGACAGCACCGCATAGTTGCTCTGGCCATCAGCAGGGAGAGCGAATACCAATAGCAATAGAAGTAGACCGGACCGCTTTGTCATTTTGTTTCTCCCGAAAATACGCGCAGAAGACTACAGGGACGCAAGAGACAGAAAAATTGGCGATTCGAACGGACACAAAACAAGCTATCCCCGGTGGTGAGGACTTTAGCCAGGGGAAAAAGACACAGCAATAATTGGAAAGTACTAGAAGCTGTCTGGAGCTTCGAACGCTTTAAAATTGTAGTAAGGGAAAGTCGCCATGTGCCGGACCTTTGCAGCGTCGAGCGCCCGACTTCGTGTTCCGCTTTGGGTTATGAGGTTCTCCGCGGCGTCCCCACTGCGCCTGCTCTTGGCCTGCCTTGCGCAACTGTTCAGCGGCCAGCAGCGATTGCAGTGCTTCTAGGGCCTGTACTCGTGCTTCTAATTCACTCATCGTTTATCTCTCTCTGTCCGCTTTCCGGCCCTTCCGTGAGCCCTGGGCGGGCTTATTGTTCAGAAGAATTAATGGCTGACACGGGCTGACACATAACTATTGAAGAGGTAGAATGCGTCAAAGGGGAGAAGGGAAAGAAATGATCCCACCAAACCGAACAGCACACCCAATTGGTTGTCGATATAATTGGGACTCTCAATCTGCGCTTCAAGAAACTGAATCTCTATTATGAGGCGGCCTGGACGGACAGCTTCTGCCATCGCCGCTGCATGCACGAACACCCGACTCTGCTAGAAGCGGCTCGATGCGCGATGCCCCACGGCGCAGGCTGGTATGTGCTTGCCGTGGAGAACGGCACACCGCGTCAATTGCTAGGAGACGAAGAAGATGTTGTGAACAAGTTCCGTTTCGGCAAATTGAGCGCCGAGTCAGACCTATGGAATCCATAGGTGCTTATGATGATTCTAAAGACGTTAGGGTGATTTCGAGCATCGGAGCTTATAGAAAAAAGGGTTGTCTACCCACAACAGCGCAGATGGGATGATTTATTGGGTCGTTTACGATGTGCCGCACAAACCAGCCAGACGTGACATTCTCGATGTTTCCGTACTGCGAGGATGTTTGAAGAACCAAACTCCGTCGTCATCTGCTCGGGGTGCGACACGTTGAGTTGTCGGACTTCCACCCCCGGACAAAGCCGCTCGACCGATGTAACGATTTGCTCGATATCGCGCATGAACTTTCTATCGACTCGACTTAGGTAGCTTAATCCTCCACTGAGGACCTTCCGGCCAGCTAATATTCTCCAAGCGTACAACAACATTCGAGCCTGACGTTGAAACCACCGAGACCGTATTGACCACGTCACGGTCCCCTCCTTCGCGCTCCGTATCATCCGTCTGTACGGGCGGAATTTCTGGTAGTCCTGACCGTGGCGCGGCCAATGTGTAAGTCGTAGTTTCCTGACTGTGTTGGTGTTCCAGGAAGACCTCGCCGAACAGGAGCGACCCGGCTGCCAAAATTGCTCCGATGACCGACCACGGTTTTTTGGAGCGCAGCGCGGCTTCCAAATCATTCGCACACTTGATGAGCCCGTCCCCCTGTCGTCAGGGTCTTTAGCGAGAAGCGCGTTACCTGCGTCTCGCCACTGCCTGACCACTTTTTCGAGGTTCTCGTGCATCGCTCACCCCCTCGCCGGATTTTACCAAGCAGCCGGAATTCCTCCTACGGCTTAGCTTTTGCTTCCGTGGCCGCTTTCCGGACACTCCCATCCTCAGCGGCGCTGTGCCCGAACGAATAGCCAGCCTACGCCGTCGCAACGCTTACAGGTCCCAGCGCGCGTCAATCCGGTTGAAGAACAAGTTGTACACTCTTTCCAGTCGCTCTTCCGCATCTCGCGTTTATTCGTACCGGCGCATTGCTTTCCACCGACCAGCCTGCCACATTCTGTGCTAATCAGGGTTGGGTCGTACGACAGTGCGCCACAATTCGTGCATCGGGCGACAGGCTTCGGTCTTTTGCTCATACGCTCTGGCCTATCGGTTCAGCTCCCACGGATGTTCCGGACCCGTCCGCGCGAACTATACACCCGTCGGTCCTTTCGTTCACTTTCCATAAATTCCCGGCGTGTCCCTTTCCACAGAATGCTCCTCGGTTCTCCTTGGGTGTATAATTCGCGCCGCTGAAGGTGGGTACTCCGCATGATGCTCAAGTTTTCAAAAATCCTTTGCCTGGTAGCGTCTATCGCTCTACCGTCGCTCGGCAAAGCGCAGGTCCCAGTGTTCGTTGTTACGCCGGAAGACAGTTCGATTAAGTTCTTCGTAAAGGCATCGGTGGCTATAGGCGGTACTTTCGACAAGTGGGACGCCACCCTGACGTTCACGTCTCCTGACGTTACGACGGCTGTTTTAGACCTCAAGATACAGGCAGACAGCGTGAATACTGGGAGCGGCATGAAGGACGGCAAACTGAAGGGCAAGGACTTTTTCGACGTGAAGCAGAGTCCGTTGATTACGTTTCTGTCAAAGAAGGTTGTACAGACCGGTCCTGACACCTTTGAAGTACAGGGGGACTTTACGATACGCGGAGTGACCAAACCGGAAAAGTTGACGCTAACGCTTTCCGGCAAGGGGACGGGCACGGGCAACATTAAAGGGACACTGGCTTTCGACCGCAAGGACTACGGGATGAATAGCGGCATTCCCTTCATCAAAATCGCCAACCGTGTCGAGGTTACTGTCGGCTTCATCGCGAAGCAAATCAGCGGGCCTCGGGTGGTCTACCAACAATAGGCAAGCCGATAAAGGGTTCCGACGCCATGACCGACGCGCCAGTTAAAGTGACGGATTCCGTGCTCTCGACTTACACTGGGCCTTCGGCTTTCACCGACTTTATAAGCTCATGAGTAAAGGCATATATCTCGTCTGCCCTCGTCCCGTACGCATCCAATTCCGCAAGGCTGATGGGATGCGCACTCGCTTCTTCGGGTGACATAGCTCGAATGAAAGGTTCTTGCTCTTTGTTCAGTTCTTCCAACCTACGAAGAATCTCTTTCTGTCTGTCAGTCGGCATAGCGGTCTTGCTTGGGTGACGCGTGGACTAGGCGCGGGCGGATTTGGTCTTGGGGCGCGCGGTCTTATCTTGCCAGGCTTTGCGCAGCTCTTCACGGTGCGCGAGGACATAAGATTTCGCTTCGTCGAAGCTGGCGTAGACGCGCGTGCCTTTGATGGTGTTACACGGGGTGCAGCAAGCCACAAGATTGCTGGGATTCTTCTTCCCTTTGTGAGCGCGCGGAACCACGAAATCGACACGCATGACCAGCGCGTTTTCAAAGCTCGCGCGTCCGTCCAAACCACAATACCGACAGACATAATCATCGCGCTCGAGAATCTTGCGGCCTTCTTCGAGCGCTACCGGGGAATCGACCAGAGAAAGAGTAGCGAGGCTAATCGGCATGAAGTCCTCCATAGCGGAAATCGTGTGGAGCACGAAGGAGAGCACGACTTCCGACCTTTGTGGAATGAAGGTAGGACGGACACAGGGCGGTGTCAAGATGCGGTCTCGTTGCTTCGGAGCGACCCTCCCGCGGCACCCTGGTCCACGTGCCTTTTCCGGACTCGCCTGCTCGGGCTCTCAGATGTAAACGCAGGTGCTATTGCACGCCAGGGGGTGGCGGGAGCTTATATACCTCGGCAGGAATTTGGTCAGTCGCAACGAATGCCTGAGCCAAAACTTTCCACTGTCCAGACCGCTTTTGCCAGGTATCGACAGCCACAAATTTCGCGTTCGGAACGTCATAACGCGCATCTTTATGGCCGGTCGCGTTGTACGTCCCCGAATATGTCACGATAGCAGTGTCGCCAGAAATTCTTACCTTGATGTCCTGAATTTCGATGCTTGCCTTAACGCCAGGGTCAGCCTTTCGCATCCCTAAAGTCATTTTTTCGACGTCTCCCGGCGTCTGGTCGCTAACGTGACCCAACGGGTCTACCGTTATCACGTGTTCCGCATTAACGCTCTTTCCGAACGCGATATCGGCGTCGCTCGTACCAGCATGCTTGGCTCCCTCAGTTTCCAGCTTTTTGAGAGTTTCTTCGTCGGATGTCGACTGGGACGAAGTTCGGGTCGTACAAATCACTAACATCAACAATGACAGAAACAACGCAGAGATTAGTCGGTTCATTGGCCCCTCCTTTGCGCTGGAGCCTAGCATACAGTCGCGCCCGGCGCGACATGTTCTGGCGTTGTTCTGGCGTTGTTTCTCCACTTTCCGGACATAAGCTGTTTTTACACGCGCGGCTATGCCTACCTGACGTTCTGCTCTCCCCGGCCCGTCGGCCTGGCTTTCCTTAACAGGACGCTCCTTTCCTTCTAGATCTTCTGCACGTTGTCCAAATCTATCGTTACGACCTCGCCCTCGTCGGGCAGGGTGCTTAGATGCAGTTGGCACCAACGTTCGGTGTCCTGCTTCGCCTGTGGCCGCGTTGCTTGGCTCCTATCGGCTTTTCCGAAGAACCTGCGTGTCGTCTCGCCGTCTCTACCCACGATTTGACAATAGCGAAATTTGGCGTCCAACTCGTTGTCCCACTGCTTGTCGTAGTCGGCTGAGTATTTCAGTTTTGGATTCGATAGTGTCATGTTGCCTCCGTGACTTCCAGCCTACACTCAACTCGCGATGCGCTCAGCCGCGCGCTGCAGTTTTCCCACAGGAGATTCTATTCGTTCATTTTCCGGATGCATCTGGGCCGCTCTGGCGCGCCAATTCTCGTATGTCCAGTAGTCCATCTGCTCGGTCGCCTGGCTTTAAGATTTCCCCCAACCATCCTCATGAGCGGCGGTTATTAGCCTCGGCGGGTGTCCTGGCGCGCTCATCCGAATTGACCAGCCACGCTCAAGGTACGGGACAAGCTCTTGTTCGGTGCGGACATGGACGTGTGGACCCTGCTTGCTCTCGGTCGCTCTGTATCCCACTTTGCCGTACCGATGAGGTCGAAGCTCAACGTCCATATCGTCGCCAAATCGAACAGTGTAAGTGAGCATCTCTTCTCGCCCGGTATTCTATTCCCGCGTGCCGTCTCCGGCAACCGAACAGGAACGCGCGAACGCGCGCAACACGAACATATTAGACAGTGAGGGTGAACTCTCCGCGCTTGTAGTCCGCTATGCCGAGCATGCAGAACAGTTGACCCATAGCAACGAAATTACGCGGTGCTTCCACGGCAACACCGCCAAAATTTGCATCGAACCACTTTCGGGTGAAGTGCCCCGTAGCTACAAGCTGGCTATGCGCTTTCTCGAACTCTGATTTCGTGATGCCTTTCTCCGAGGGCCGCGCTGTCGAAGTCCGGCTTGGAATGCGGTACACAAGAGGGCGACGGCGAATTACACGTTGCGTTCGCTATCCCATCTGACGAATTGGCCAACTGGGAATCGTGGCTCCAAACCAGAGGAATCGCAGTGGAAGAGAAGCGGATGTGGGATTTGGGGGGCTGGAGCCTTTACTTTCGAGGACCCAGACCGCCATTTGGTGGAACTCGCCACGCCGGACACTTGGTCGGTCTATTGAAAAGGAATGCCGGGGGCTCTACTTAGAAGTTGTTAGTGACAGGTCGTAAATTTTTGCTGCACCGGCAAGGCGCACAAAGTCCACATTGAGCCTTGTCTCAGGATGCTGTTCCACAAAAACTTCATCGGCCTTTTCCAAAATCCTCAGGGTCGTCTTAACGCCCAACTCATCCACCATAACCTTGGCTAGGATTTCATCCAGCACAATCAAGTCCCACCTACCAACCAGAACGGACGCTCCCACATCAGCCGCAAAAGTTCACGCACTAGGCTCGGTCATCACTCAATTTGATGCAATGACACTATGAAAAGATTCAATAGGGCAAAGCAGTTATGCGGGGCGCAGGCCAGCGTCCGTTATCCGACGTATGCGACCAACCGAGCACCTACCGCCACGAGTTCAACATTTGGCAGCGTCGGGTCGAACTCAGCCCGGTATCAATTCTTTGATGAATGCCGCCGTGCAGTAAAGCAGCGCGTCGGCGTAGCTAGTCTTCAGTGGTATTCCAAGCAAGAGCGCCATCTTTTCCGGCACACGGTCCGCGGCGCGCGCGCTGTGAACTCTCATCAATTCCTCAATTTCCGCATGCTCCAATTCCTCGAATGCGCGCCCCGCCGCTGCGTTGCTGACGAGCGCGTCAAACTTCTTTTTCGCGACTTCCGTTTTGACGCGCTTGGTGTTTTCCTCCAGCGAGATTCCTATTGCCAGTCTTAGCCTGTTCGTGTTCATGCCGCCTCCAGCGCTGCGCTCCGTCTTTTTGGTTCTTGCCTACTCTACCCACAACGAACCGATAAATACATAGTACTAACGTTTTATATTACTTGCTTGATATACCGACTAGTTCCCGTTGCGAAGCCGCATAAACAAAGGCGTTTCGCATTCTTGTACCCTATCGGTACGAGCGCGACAGAATTGCTCGCCTACCTCGTTTCTTCGAGACACGACTGGCAGCGAAACTTCTCGACGAATTTGCCGGTCGCATCTTGCGCTTGGCGTTGCTTCGTCCGCTCCCCGCAGTGCGCGCAGTCGCGAACTCGAATGTTGCCGTAGGTTTTGCTCAGACGAAACGTGTAAGCGGTTTCTCCGGTTTCCATGTGGTTCTCCTTTTTCGTCTCACTTCACCAAATTTTTGTAAGCGCGCGCGGCATGCCTGGAACGCCGGTCCATGCGGGTCGGAGTCCATGCCTTGCGTTGCGACATGGCATGCCTCATGCCTCATTGTTACAAGCGCATCCTCTAGGGTTGGATTCGCGGTCGGGTCAAGCAGGATGACGAAGCCCTCGCCGTCGAACAAAGTACTGCCGCTTCCTTCGGGTGCGCGTAGCACCGCCCAATCCAAGCGCACATCCGGGAGTGTGCCGCCAAAAGACTGCCGGTTCACCTCCATATAGATTCGACGAAGGGCTTCAGGCCGCTCGAACTCTTCAGCCGCAAAAACCGCTCGGATTCTTAACGCACCGAAGCCCACAACGCCAAGCGCTACAAGCGAGATGAGTTTTTCCAGGGAGGTCACATGCAACGCTCTTCACTGAACGCCACGCACGCGCGGCACTGACACCGAGTGCTGACCCAATTTCCTCGAACGACTTCCCGGCCTCCCGCAGTTCGCGCACCTCCGCCGCGCTCTTGCTTAGCCACGGTCGCGAGGATGCTGATAACCGCATCCTTGAAGATGCCGCATGAGTCGAAATATTGCTCAGTGAAGCTGCGATAGTTGACCCCATGTGACGTGAGACGGTTGAGATGCTGTAGTGTCTCCAGCACGCCCTCGCGCGAGAGGCGGTCGAGACTCCAAAAGAGCAGTACGTCAAACTTGCGCTGAGAGGCCGCTTTGAACATCTCTGGGAACTGTGGACGGTCGCTCTTTGTGCCGCTCTCGCTGTCCGTGAACTCGATTACGATTTCCCAACCCTGCTCACCGCGAAGTCCCGAAGCTGGACGAGCTGATTCTCAACTTCCTGACCCTTATCCCGTGTAGAAATCCTGCCGTACAAGGCGCAGCGTGTCATGCTCTCCCTGCCTTTCTTGGTCACGTTCACTGTCCCTCCCGCCTCAGAAACTCTTCGACGGCGCGCCGTATGAGTTCGGCGACCTTGACATCGAGTTTCTTCGCCAGCTTCCTCAGCCGGTCCATCTGTTGCGTCGGGAAAAAAATGCTTGTTCGTTCCATCACAACGAGTATATATCAGACAGGCATACGTTGTCAATGGTACTTTTGGTGTGCCCCAGGTGTGCCCAAGGATAGCTTTTTGTTAGGTTTGGGCTTCTCTATTCGGAGTAAGGTGGTGGTGCGCCACGTAGGAATCGAACCTACAACCTATCGGTTAAGAGCCGATTGCTCTACCAATTGAGCTAGTGGCGCACGGAAAATCAGAATAACAGCGGGCCGGTGCCGTGCGCAAATCGCGCAAAGCAACGCTCAAAAATTTGCACTAACTTTGCACTAATGCCGCCAAATTAGGCCAGATTTCACCTAACCAAACCTAAGGCAAAGCATTGAAAACACAGCGCGAAAGTGTGTTAGCGAGCGGTTAAGAGTCAACTGCTCTACCATTGACCTACCGGTCCACGGGTTTCAGGGTTGCACTTGCAAATCCTGATGTGAGACGAACTTTAGTAGTCTACATGGCGCTAAAACATTTGTCGAACGCGCGCCCGCAGTTGGCAGTACTCGCCCTTATTGTCGCCTACTTGTAGTGTAGTTCTGCTGCCAAGACTCTTCTTGCTGGCTCAACCGAAATGGCGAGCGGTCTTCCAGTATTCCGGCCACGGCTGGAGCAGCGTGCGGCAAACAAAAATGTCGGGATGCGCGCGCGTTTCCTCGTTCAGGACGTGGAAGCGGTTCCAGGTGTGCGCGGCCAGGCGGCAAGACGCGAAATGATCCTGCAACTCGTCGAGATCCCGGCCGACTACGATCAATGTCTGGGGTGGCGGATCGCCATAGCCTTTCTGCCAGAAGGAATTCACACCGCTGATCACGGGAGGCAATCCATATGCTGGACCGTACAGATTCACGGCGCCTGCTTCACCGTAATTCCCCGCGAGAATTCCAAAGTGTGCGCGGTCCTCAGCCGGGAGCGCATCGCGAACCTTGGCGATGGTTTCCACGAGTTCGGGCCAGCCAATTTCTTCGCGGTAGTCCTCGTTGATTTTCATTGCGCGCGTGGCCCACGGCGAATCTGCAGCCGCAATCGGCAGAGTGATCGATCCCATGATTGCGGCGTCGGCGACAAGCACTATCCAAACCAGCGTACGGATCGCGTTTCTCGCTACGCTGCCTGCGCGCGTCGAAATTTGTTCCAGCCATGCGCTGCCCGCTGCATACAACATCGGATACGCAGCCGCCAAATAATAAGCGCGGCCTTTTGCAACGATGAAGAGTGCGAACGGAATCAAATACATCCAGGCAAGCATGCGAAAACGCTTCCCGTCACGCGAAAACAAAGTGAAGTAAAGTCCAGCTAACGCCAGGAAAATTCCGCCCAACGTCAGCTTCCATTGTTCCGGCAGAAAATTCTTTGCGCGTCCAATGCGGACATCGCGAGCGTGAATATGCTGAAGGAAATCCAGCGAAATAAAATGATTTCTGGTCTGCCAAATCAAATTCGGCAGAAAAATCAGAATCGACAGGCCCACGCCGTACCACAGCCACTTGCTTTTGAAGTAGCGCCGCGCGTCGGTAAGTAGCGTTGCCGGCGCGATGGCAATAGCAAAAAAACCCATCGTGTACTTGGACTCAAGACCGAAACCGATTGCAGCGCCAATCCCCAGCCACCAGCACGGGTCTTCTGTCTTCAGCAGTTTCACGACGAAATATGCCGTCAGCACCCAGAACAAATAGTCGAATGAGACGTATTGCATCATTGCGCCGCCCGCCAGGCAAAACGGGATCGCCGCTGCTGCCGCGATCAACTGCGCTGCGCGGCCGCCGCCCATTTCGCGCGCCATCAGACCGGTCAGCACAACGGCAATTGCTTCGGCGACTGCCGCGAAAAAACGAAATCCGGCAAGCGAAGTCCCGAACAAAATTAGCGACAGCCGCCCGAAAAACGGCGTGATCGGCGGATACGCGACGAATCCCCAGTCCAGATGACGCGAATCCTCCAGCGTCGCCAGTTCGTCGCGTTGAAATCCGTACTGGTGTCCGGTGATCCAGTGCACGATCACTGTAGCCAGCGCGATATAAATCAATAAGGCTGTGTCGCTTAGCCAGGCGGACTTGGGCTTAGACATTGCGCCAGATTCTAGCGTAGGAACTCCTCCAGGCGCACTCGCGAATCGGTCTTGGCGTCGCGATATTTCACAATCACCGCAGCATAGAGCGACAGTCCCCACTTCACTGCAACGGGATGTTTCATTTCGCGTGAACCAGGCACGACAATGGCCTGCTCCGGAATAATCAGTGGCTGATCGTCCGTAGCCGAATAAACGGCATCGTGCACTAGATCGTAGACCGGAGTTGAGGCGTTGAGAATTGTGCCAGTGCCAAGAACTGCGCGTTTCTTTACGACCGTTCCTTCATAGACTCCGCAATTGCCACCGACCATGACCTCATCTTCGATGATCACAGGCATGGCACCGATCGGTTCGATCACTCCGCCAATCTGCGCGCCCGCAGAAATATGGCATTTCTTTCCGACCTGTGCGCAACTGCCGATCAGCGCGTGTGAATCGACCATCGTTCCTTCGTCCACATACGCGCCCACATTAATGAACATCGGCGGCATGCACACCACACCGCGTGCGATATAGCTGCCATCTCGAATGCTGGAGCCACCGGGAACCAGGCGAACACCGTCGCCGCGATGAATTGTTTTCACTGGATAAGTAGATTTATCAAGAAACGGCTGCGGCGTGGGATACAGCCCCATTTCAACAATTGATCCCATGCGAAATCCGAGCAGGATTCCCTTTTTTACCCACGCGTTCACTCGCCAACCAGTAGGCGACGCGACATGGGGCTCGGCAGCACGCACTTCGCCCGCGTTCAGCGCGTCTTTGAATTTCTGAAATATGCGCCGATGCTCTTCAGCGTAGCTTTCCGGCGGATTATCGAATAAATCCTCAATCAGCGAAGCTAGCGACGGCAACGGAATTCCTCTCGACGAATTGCAATGACTGCAACACGGCCCGGATGCGCTCCAGATTTTCCGCCTTTGGCGCCACCATCGGCAAGCGCCAAACTGGCTCCAGCAGGCCCATCAGAGCAAGCGCGGCCTTCACAGGAATTGGATTCGATTCGATAAAGTTGATTTCCATCAGCGGCAGATATTTGCGATGGATGGCGCGAGCTTCTCCAAATTCGCCGCGCAATCCATGCCGGCAGAGTTGCGCTATCTCCGCGGGAATTTCGTTCGAAGCGACGGAAATTACCCCGCGCCCGCCGAGCGCGAATAGCGGCAGCGCGATGGCGTCGTCACCAGAGAGAATCGCAAAATCATCTGGCACTGCGTTGGCCAGAGCGGCCATCTGCGAAATATTTCCCGATGCTTCTTTGATGCCAACAATGTTATCGATCTCTGCCAGCCGCTTCACTGTTGAGGGCTCAAGGTTGGTTCCGCAGCGGCCGGGCACGTTGTACAGAACAATTGGCAAACGCGTCGACCGGGCAATGGCGCGATAGTGCTGGTAGAGACCCTCCTGCGTGGGCTTGTTGTAATACGGCGTGACGGAGAGCAAACCGTTCACGGCGAGAGATTCGAGTTCGCGCGCCAACTCGATTACTTCCTGCGTGTTGTAGCCACCCGCGCCGGCCAGAATCGGAATTTTTCCTGCGGCTTCCTGCAGCGTAATTTCAACGACGCGAAGATGTTCGCGCCGAGTCAACGAGGGATTTTCACCCGTGGTTCCGCACGGCACCAGGAAATCCACGCCGCCGCGAATCTGCCGTTGTACCAGCTTTCGCAACGCTGCCTCGTCTAATGAAAAATCTGGCTGAAATGGCGTAACCAGTGCCGTACCGCATCCAGTGAACTGCATGGTGACCTCCTCTTTCCCTAATTATTTCGAGAGCCAGCTATGGAAGCTCGTCCACGATTTCGCGAAATTCGAAAAAACCTTTTTTGCCAGCCGCCAGCCAGCGGGCGGCACGCAATGCGCCACGCGCAAATCCATCGCGGCTGTGCGCGGTATGGCGAAGCGTAATGGTGTCCTCCGCGGAATCGAAGCCGATCTCGTGCGTACCAGGAACAGAGCCGGCGCGGCTTGCGCTCAGGCTCAGCGGACGCGAATAGCCGCTGCGCGAAATGTCCTCGGCTAAGGCGAGAAGCGTGCCGGAAGGCGCGTCTTTCTTTGCGGCGTGATGCATTTCCCAGCCCCACGCTCCGTAGGATTCCTCGCGCGCGAAGCGCCGCGCTGCTTCGGCGACCGCTGCGCGAAAGTGATGCAATCCGACGGAAAAATTCGGACTCCACACTACGCTGCCATTTTTACGTTGGGTCAGTTCGCGGATCTGCGGTAATTCTGCCAACCAACCCGTGGTACCCGTCACCACCGGGATACCAGCTTCGATCAAGTGACGCAGATTTTGTTGCGCGGCGAGAGCCGTTGTGAATTCGATGACAACGTCAATTCCGGAGAGCGAATCTCGATTGAGGGCCATAGCGTTGGCGTTTTCTGCAGAGTGAACAATTTGCGCCACTTCGCAGTCGTGCTCCGGCGCCAGCCGCTGGATCGAGCGGCCCATCTTTCCGTATCCGATGATGGCGATGCGCAAGCCCATCTTCAGTTCGCTCCCGCAAGCAATTTCTGCGTCAAGCGCGTATAGATCCCAATCGCGTCGAGCAATTGTTGCTTGGGAATACGTTCTTCCGCGGTATGCGCGACGTGAATGCTGCCTGGTCCAATTAGAAAAGGCTTGCCCCAGGCGCCGGCAAAATTCGGAATGTCCGTAGTGTAGGAAACCACCGTCGTTTCGAATCCTTCCATAGCCTCGAGGTGCAGCGCGGGAGTGTGCAGCATTTCTTGCAATTCCCCACGGCCGTTGACCACGGCTCGCATCGCCGCGCGTATCGACTGCGGATCGCCAACCGTGCGGAGCATCAAATCGGCGTGCGCTTCATCTGAGATAACGTTGGGCGCGCGGCCGCCGGAAAGCGTGCCAATGTTCAATGTCGATTTTCCTAACAGTGCGTCTTGCGGCAGCGGAACTTTGCGAATCTCGGCCAGCAGATCGAGCAATTTTTCGATGGCGGAATCGCCAAGTTCGGGATATGCGGAATGAGCCAGCCGTCCGCGCGTGGAGAGTACGTAACGCAGAGCGCCTTTCGAACCGAGCGCGAGTTTGTTTTCCGTAGGCTCGCCATTGATAACAAATTTCGACCCGCGAGAGTTTTTCGCCGCGCACAAGGCGCCCAGGCTGTCCTTTTCTTCGCCGACTACAAACAGCAAAGCAAAATCCCGCGTTCCCGCGGCGAGCAACTGCTCCGCGGCACAAGTCATAGCCGCGACGATTCCCTTGGCATCGCAAGCGCCGCGCCCGCGAACAAATTCGTCGTCCTCGCTCGGCGGAAAAAACGGCGGCACGGTATCCATGTGCGTGGAAAGCGTGACGATCGGCTGGCCCCAGGTCGCAAGAACATTGAACCGTTCGAACGAAATTTCCATGCGCTCGACTCTGCCGCCAGTGGAGGCGGCAAGTTTCCCGAGCGTCGCGAACAGAAATTCGCCAGCAGCTTTTTCAGCTCCGGTGACGGACTCGATCTCAATCAGCGAACGTGTGAGCGCGAAAGGATCCATGAACCCCTCATTGAAAAACTTGTTTTGGAAGAGAACGCAAAAAGAGAAGAGAGAACCGCGAAGAAGACTCGGGATCGCTGCAACTCGATAGCGCTTCATCCCGCATGAGCGGAACGACAGTGAACAGGCCTTGGACCTGTCCCCCAACGCTCGACTGTTCAGCTACAGACGGCGTTTCGGCGGAGTCCCTGAAACCCGCTCCCTTTCGCAATGGCCTCCGAAGCTGTCCGGAATTGCTGGCCACGCTACTTATGAGCTCCGCACCTCTACCAAGAACATTTCAAGAGTACGGTAGGAATGGCGCAGACGCAAGCAAAGTGTTTATTGGGGGACAGTGGTGGATAATTTGCAGAGGCAATGTTACGTAACGGACTTGCGCAGAAGCTCCACCAGGCCCCGCGCAACTTCCCGCGCGCGCACAATCTCAGTTGGATCAAACGAAATCGCTGCGACGCGCTGGTGGCCGCCGCCTCCGTATTTCTCCGCAAGCGAAGCCAGGTTTTGGTTGGCGGTCGCCAGATTCCACGGATTGGTCCCCAGAGAAACTTTGGCGCGGAC